>JAABUZ0100002367.1_pt1 | contig 31542 bp, 29 predicted proteins | sample 5562091 | NCBI WGS metagenome assembly JAABUZ01 (sample SAMN12813069, study PRJNA571459) | rock metagenome | isolation source: Antarctica rocks | place: Antarctica: Victoria Land, Linnaeus Terrace sud | collected 2015-12-21
GCGCCCGCCGCACGGCCGCGGGGAGTCCCCACACGACGGGGACATAGCGACTCCGCCCGTCCCACTCGAGCAGCGCGACGTTGCCTTCTTCCTGTCCCGGAAAGACGTGGTAGACCAGTACCGGCCGCCCCTGGCTCCAGGCCTCGGCCAGCGTCACCGAACCCGCCTTCGTGACCACGACATCGCACGCGCGCATCAGCCCGGCCACGTCGTCGCACCAGCCGAGCACCGTGGCCCGGCCGGCGGCAATCCGTGTCAGCCGCCGTCGGAGGCGCGCGTTGCCCCCGCACACGATCGTCACGCGCAGCGGCAGGTCGGCGGCGAGGAGCGCGCGCGCCGCTCCCAGCAGGGCGCGCGTGGCGCGCCCACCGTCGAGCACGACCACGCGCGGGACGGGGGCGTCGTCGGAGATAGGGACGGCAGGGGGAAGAGCGGGGGGAAGATCGGCGAACGCGCGACGCAGGGGGAGTCCGGTCACCCGTATCCGCCCGGGCGGGACAGCGTGGCGTTCCAGCGCGGCGGCCGCTTGCGGCGTGGCCGCGTAGAAGGCGGCGACATCCGGCGCCGCCCAGGAGCGGTGAATCGAGGCGAGGTCCGTTACCACGCAGTGGTGCGGCGCCGGAGACCCCTCCCGGCGCAGGGCGTCCGCGGCCAGACGCACGCACAAGGGATGGACGCTGACGATGAGGTCCGGCCGCGCGGCGCGGATCGTCGCGCGCAAGCCCCGCCCCCAGAGCGCCGCCATGGCCGCGGATCCCAGCCGTACGCCACGCTCGTTGTCCGACAGGCGGTACAGCCAACTCCAGAGCCGCGGGGCATGCGCCACGACGACGTTGTACCACGGCCCGGCCCGCACCACGCCAATGCGCCCCCCGCACAGCGGGTTCCATACCAGGACGCGAGCCCGCGGGAGCGTGGCGCCCAGGGCATCGGTCAGCGCCGCGGCCACGCTGTCGTGGCCAGCCCCGGTGGGCGCGGTTAAAATCAGGATGGTTGGTTCCGCGGGTTCGGTACGTTTTGGCGAACTGTGCTCGCGTGTGGCGTCGTCCTGCCACGGTGACTCTGTCATGACGCTGTGCATGGGAAACCTCCCGACTCTTTGTATCTACTCTCTGGCTCTCTGTATCTACACCGTACGCCCGCGACATGAAGGCCGGGTTAAGTATGGATGAGAGATATCTCATGCGCGGTCCCACGCGACGGGAGATGGGCGGGGACGCCCCCTACACCAACCCGCGCACGGGCGGGCAGCGGCATCCCCTCTCGGCGGTGTACCGTGGTCAGGGGCCGCAGACGGCGGGCGCGCACGTGGGCGGCGGGAGCGGTGACCGAACGCGGCCCCGGCTGTCCAGATAGGACCCGTCCAGGAACGCGGCCACCGTGGCGGCCGTGAAGGCATAACCCAAGGGGTTGGGATGCTCCGTGTCGTGGCGCAGGCTGTGCAGGTGCGCGTCGCCCAGGGCCAGCCACAGGTCGAACTCGTCGAGGTACCCGGCGTGCCCCGCCGCGACATGGCGGATCACGTCGGTATAAGCCCGCTCCGCGCGCTGGCGCGCCGGCGAGAGGGCAGTGATCGGCGGCATGCCTATGAACACCACGGCCGGCGGGCGCGGCCCGGACCGCAATAGGCGCAGGGCCGCGCGCAGGTGGGCGGCCAGGACCGTGGCCGGGATGCGCTCGTCGAAGTCGTTCAGGCCATACGCGATGAGGACAAGGGTCGGGGGAGCGCCGCGCCGCAACCGGCGCACATCGACCAGCAGGTCGGCCGTGCTCCCCCCTTTGTGCGCCAGATTGCGGACGCGCGGGTGGCCGCGCGGATAGGCGGCCGCGAGCAGCCGGTCGAGCCGGGTCACCCAGCCGCCGCGCACCACGTCATACGCCCCGTAGGCGACGCTGTCGCCCAGCACCATGATCGTCTGGGTTGCCACGGGGGTCGGGCGGGGCGGGCGGGCCGGGCGGGCCGGGCGGAGCGCGCGAGGGACGGCACGCGGCCGGGCGGCCATGGGCGGACGACCGGCAACCACCACGACGGCGACCGTCAGCACGGCGGCAAGGCACAGCAGGCCACCGAGCGCGCGGAGTTTCCGGTTCATCGACACGTGGCCCTCCCTGGCGAACGTCGCGAGGCGCGTCGCGTTTTGTCCCGCATCGCCACGGCCGGCGGCGCATCAAGGCGCGAGGGACGGATGGCGCGCCGGCCTCAGAGCGGAAGTATAGACGGGCACGGTCGATCCGGTCAACCTGCCGGCAAGGAGTGCTTGTCATTCCAACGCGACACTCCGCCGGTTCTCTACGAGGCAAAGCGCGCGCATGAAAAAGTTCTCACCCGCACTTCACGGCCACTTAATCTCACCCTCGTACAGTCGATATAGACCCGCACAGGGGACGACGACGACTGGCGTCCGCCGGTCGCCACACCGATGGCGCGGCACGATCGGCGACGAGATGATGAGAGGAGAGGAGAGAGCGATGATGACGGACATGGCGGGGGTCACGCCGGACACGCCAACGTATCGACGCGGTGCGCGTCGTGCTCTGTGGCCGCTGGTCACGGCCCGCAACATGTGGACGCACGCCGTGGCCGACGAGAGGTCAATCCGCTTCAACGTGCGGCTGCTGACCGTGCTGACGGCCGTCTTCAGCCTGCCCGGCATCGCCCAGGGGGTGCTGGCGGTGGCGCACGCGCCGACGGGCGTGGCGCGCGGCTACGGCGCGTACATCCTGGCGCTCGGCCTGTTAGAACTCGCCGGCGCCCTGCTGCTGGCGCGGCGCGTTCCCACCGGGCGCCGGCTCATCGTAGCGGCCGCGCTCGGTTTCTACCCCGAGGCCGCGCTGGGGCTGATCGGCCTCGAGCGCGCCCCCCTCGCCGTCGCCGTCTTCGTGGCGTGCGCGCCGGCCGAGGCCTGGGTGCTCTGGTTCCTGTGCCACCCGCGCGTGCAAGACTATCTCGCGACGTGGCATGGCTACCGTTTCGGTCCGGGCGCGTGAGAAACTTCTCATCCCCATTTCATGGCCGCTTAATCCCGTCCCTCTACGCTGGGTGTAGCGCCTGGCCGGCCGAGAGGCCATCGTGACCGTATAGTCGTACAGTGAGGAGGCCCAATCATGATACAGGGACACGCGCCGCGCCCGTGGTGGCGCCAACGCGGGATCGCGGAGGGTGAGGGGTGGGCAGCAGCGCCCCGCGCACAGGGACAGCATGCCCGCGGCCGGCGACGCCGCCGTCGCTGGCCGTTCGCGCTGGGCGGCCTCATCGCCCTGGCGGCGCTGGTCACGCTGACGCCCCTGCACGCGACGCTCACGCAGGCCGTGCTGCTCGGCCCTGACTCGCTGTTCCCCACGAGCGGTCCGGCGACGGTCGCGATCCAGCGGGGGCGGCGGACGCTGATCGTGCCGGTGCGGCACGGCGTCGTGACGAGCGGGACGCTGGCCAGCCCCGCGTTGGGCGGCCGACGGCAACCGTACCTTGTCTACCTCCCGCCCGGCTACGGCGACCTGGCGAACGCGGGGCGGCGCTATCCCGTCCTCTACCTGCTGCACGGGGCGCCCGGCCAGCCCAGCGACTGGACGAACGGCCTCCACATCCACCTGCTGGCCGACGAACTGATCGCGCGGGGACGCTTGCGGCCGCTCATCATGGTCATGCCCGAGGGCAACGGCGGCCTGTGGCACGACTCGCAATACGTCGACCGTTTCGATGGGACGTTCAACGCCGCCACCTACATCGCGCGCGACCTCGTGCGCGTCGTCGACGCCCGCTACCGCACGATCGCGCTGCGCGACGGGCGCGCCATCTCCGGGATCTCGGAGGGGGGCTACGGGGCCATGAACCTGGCCCTGACCCATCGCGCCACGTTCGGGACGGCCATCAGCATCTCCGGCTACTTCCGGGCCGATCCCGCCGAGGTCGTCGGCGGCAACGATCCGTTCGGCGGCAGCGCGCAGGTGATGGCCCGCAACAGCCCGTTGCTCTACGCGCCGCTGCTCCGCCACGGCCCGCGCGTGTCCATCCTGATCCTGGACAGCGCCCAGGACGGCGGCTATGCGCGGCAAGCGCGCCTGTTCGCCGCCCGGTTGGACAGCCTCGGCATCCCGCACACCTTGCTGCTCCAACAGGCGCCCAACGCGCTCGTGGCGCACTTCTGGCCGTACTTCCGCGAGGCCGCCCCGGTTATGCTGACCTTCGCCGGCGATCACGTCGCGCAACATCGCTGAGACGCCGGCGGGCGTCCACCTCGGTACAACAATCAGACGACCATTAGCCACCAGGAGGAGAAGACCGATGATGACGATGACCTCGCCCCAGGCGGCGCCTTTGCCCCGCCGCGCCCGCGCGCTGCTCGACCAAGCCGCCGCGCCCGTCGTGGCGGCGATCGTGGCGCTGATCGGGCTGCAACAACTCTGGGCGGCTCTCGTCGGCTCACCCGCGCCCACGCTGCTGCAAGACTGGCTCCCGATTGAACTCGTCGAGGGGGGGCGCCTGATGGTGGCGCTGGTGGGGCTCTTCCTGGTCGTGGTCGCGCATGGGCTGGCGCGCCGGCGCCGCGAGGCCTGGGCGTGGGCCTGCGCGCTGCTCACCCTCTCGGGCCTGGCCGGGCTCCTCGTGACGCACCAGGGCGGCGTCGCGTTCCGCGCGGCGGCCGCCCTCGCCATCCTGCTGCTGCTGCGCGGCCGCTTCGCGGCCAGGGCCGACGCGCCGCAGGTGCGCCGGCGGTGTGCCGCCGGCGCGGGCGCGCTGGCCCTGGCGGTCGGTTATGCCCTGGGCGGCCAGGCGGCGCTCTGGTCTCAGCTAGAGCCCCATCCGGCGCCGGCGGTGGCCGTGGGGGCGCTCCTCCCCCTCCTGACGTTCGCCGACCCGCCCTACCGGGCGCTGACGCCCCAGGCGGCCTGGTTCGTCGCCTCCGTACCGCTCGCCGGCGGTGTCGCGCTGCTCTACGCGCTCGTCCTGGCCCTGCGCCCGGCCCTGGCGCGGGTACGCCAGCGCGGCGAGCAGGCGCGCGTCGGGCAGGCGCTCCAGCGGCACGGGCGCACCGCGCTCGGCCCCTTTACCCTGACCGACGACAAAACCTATTGCTGGGACCCCGACGGGCGGAGCGTCGTGGCGTACGCGGTGGCCAACGGCGTGGCCGTGACCTGCGGCGAGCCGGTCGGCCCGCCCGCGGATCGCGTCGCGGCCCTGCGCCATTTCCGCGACACCTGCCGGCGCCGCGGCCTGACCCCGGCCCTCTACCAGGCCGGCGCGGATCTCGTGCCGGACGCGCGGGGCTTGGGCTTCGCGGCGCTCAAGATCGGCGAGGAGGCGGTGCTGGACCTGGCCGACTTCTCGGTGCAGGGCAAGCGTCGGGCCAACGTGCGCCACTCCGCCACGCGCGCGGAGCGCGACGGCCTCGTGGTTCGATTCTTCGACGGCGGGGTTGACGACGCGACGATCCTGGACCAGCTCGTCGCTATCTCGGCGACGTGGCAGCGGGAGCGCCGTCTCAAGGAGTTGGGCTTCAGCATGCACGGCTTCTCGGCCGCGCGCGTACGGTCCCAGCCCGTGGCGGCCGCCGTGGACGGCTCGGGGCGCGTCCATGCCTTCATCACGCTGCTGCCGACGTACGCCGACGGGGGCATGGCGCTCGACCTGATGCGGCGCGCGCCGGAAGCCGCGCCGGGCGCCATGGAGTTGCTGCTGGCGCGCGCCGCCGAGCGCCTGCGCGAGGGTGACTACATCTACCTTAGCCTTGGCCTCGCCCCCCTCGCGGGGGTGGGCGGCGCGGAGCATGGCCTGGCCGGAAAGGGACTCGACTACCTGTTCCGCAACCTGGACGGCGTCTACCGCTACCAGTCGTTGCACCGGTTCAAGGACAAGTTCGCGCCGCGCTGGGAGGACCGCTATCTGCTCTATCCGGGGCCGCTGGCCCTCCCCTCCGTCCTCGTCGCCCTGGCGCGCGTCCACATCGGTGGGGCCAGCCGGGAGCGCCCGGCGGAGCGGGACGGCGCCGACAGGCCCTCCGGCGGGGCGCTGTCCGCGCGGATGGCCGCGCCGCGCCCGTCCACGGCGTGGGGCGGCGAGGGCGGCGGGAGGGCGTCGTGACGCGCTGGGTCCTGCGCCTCAACGACCGCCTTGCGCGCGGGCTGGGGGTCGTGGAGCGCCTGCTCGTGTCCGTGGTGGCGCTGCTGCTCGTCGGCTTCGCGGCGCTGGGCCTGCTCAACACCGTCGCGCTGGTCAAAGACACGCTCGTCGGGGGCGGAGACTACACCGTGGTCATCGCCGAGGGCATCGACGCCGCCTTTCTGACCATCATCCTGCTGGAACTGCTGCACACGGTGCTTAGCCGCGGCTCGCTCGGCCAGGAGGTGCAGGAGTTCCTGGTCATTGGCATCACCTCCGCCGTGCGCCACGGGCTAACTGTGGCCGCGAACGTCAACGGAGGGACGGGCGCCCGGGCGCGGACGTCAGGCCTCGCGGGCACCGCACGCGACGTGGGCTCCGCGGGCTCCGCGCGCGACGTGGGCGTCAATCTGGCCATCAATGCGGCGGGCGTGCTGATCCTGGTCGGGGCGTTGTGGTTGGTGCGGCAGCATACGGGCCGCGCGGCGGACGCGCGCGAGGGCATACGTGAGGACGCGCCGCCCGCTACACCGGAGGATAGGGCAGATGAGGCCGCATGAAGATTTTCTAACCCACACTTAATCGTGCCTTTAACCTGGGCGCCTATGCTTGAAGTGCGATACCGATTCCCACACCGTGGAATGGAACTGTTCGCCGCGCGCTCCACTGTGATGAGTACGCGTTACGACGTCTATATCGACCGATGGAAGGACAACGATGCAAACGATGCGAGAGACCAACAGGACGTATGAGGGACGACGACGGTTCGTATGGGGGCTGGGCGCCGCCCTGGTCCTCGTCGGCGGCGCCGCGGTCGCGCTGCCACATGGGAGCGTCCGGGCCAGCGCGCCTATCGCCGCTACATCGCGCGCGGCGCACGTCGCCGCCACGCCGGGCGGGGATATCCCCGACACTGCCGTGTATCTGCGCTACACCGGCCGCGGCTTCAGCATCGAGTACGTCGAGGGCTGGCTGCAGACGACCGTTGCGCACGGCGTCACCTTCACCGACAAAGACAGCGCCGTGGCCGTAGACCTGCGCCCCCGCCTCGGCGGGAGCCTAGCCGCGTACGTGCAAGGAACGGACCTGCCTCAGCTGGCGCGCACTCCCGGCTTCCGGCGCGAGAGTCTGGCGCCCGACGCGGTCGGCGGCTACCGCGCGCTGCGCCTGACCTATCGCGGCCAATCGGCCCCCGACGCCGTGACCGGCAAGACGGTCGTCCTGCAGGTCGACCGCTACTACGTGCAGGGGCCGCGCGCCCTGGCCGTCATCACCCTCGCTACCCCGACGGGCGTGGATAACGTCGATGGTTTCCGCCGCATCGCCCACAGCTTCCGTTTTCGCTAAAGGACGACCGTTTCACCGAAGGAACAGCACATGACGACCCGGACACACGGCAACGATACGGTCGCGCTCGGCCTGCGCGACGTCTTCAAGATCTACCGCGAGGGCAACACCGAGACGGAAACGGTCGCCCTGCGCGGGGTCGACCTCTTCATGGAGCGCGGCGAGGTCGTCGCGCTGATGGGCCGGTCGGGAGCCGGCAAAAGCACGCTGCTCAACCTCATTGGCGGCATGGACACGCCCAGCGCCGGACGCGTGACGGTCGACGGGCACGACATGGGCCGCCTCGACGAGGAAGGGCGCGCTGCCCTGCGCCGCCGCTCCGTCGGCTTCGTCTTCCAGGACAATAACCTGCTGCCCTACCTCTCCGCGCGCGAGAACGTCGCCCTCTGCGCGGCGCTGGCCGGCGCGCCGGACGCCACCGGCCGGGCCGACGCCCTGCTGACCGAGGTGGGCCTGCGTGAGCGTGCGGCGCACCGCCCGGACCAACTCTCCGGCGGCGAGCGCCAGCGCGTCGGCGTGGCCTGCGCCCTGGCCGGCGCCCCCGCCGTGATCCTGGCCGACGAGATCACCGGCGAGCTCGACTCGGCCACGGCCGACCGGCTCGTCGCGCTGGTGATCGAGCTCGGGCGGCGCGCCCCCGCCGCCGTGCTGCTAGTGACGCACAACCCCGAGGTGGCTATGCGCGCGGATCGCGTACTAAAGATCGAGGACGGCGCGCTCACGCCGTCACCAGGGGGCAACCCTATGACCAGCGCAATGGAGATGACCCTATGACCAGTACACCTATCATCCTGCGGGGCGAGGGCCTGCGCAAGGCCTACCGGCGCGGCCGGGACGAGGTCGTGGCCCTGGACGGCGTCGACATCGCGGTCGCGCCGGGCGAACTGGTCGCGATCATGGGGCCGTCCGGCTGCGGCAAGAGCACGCTGTTGCACCTGCTCTGCGGAATCGACACGCCCTCGGCCGGCCACGTCTTCCTGCGCGGCGCCGACCTTGGCGCCCTGGACGCGGAAGGCCGCGCCGCGGCGCGCCGGACACACATGGGCCTGCTTTTCCAGGCCCACGCGTTGCTCCCTGGCCTGACCGTGGCCGAGAACGCGGCCTTGCCGCTGGCCCTTGCCGGCGTGACGCGCCGGGAGCGCGACGCCCGTGCGGCCGTCTTGCTGGCGATGGTCGGCCTCGCCGACCGCGCGGGCGACCTGCCCGATGCCCTCTCCGGCGGCCAGCGCCAGCGCGTGGCCCTGGCGCGCGCCCTCAGCAACGCTCCCGCCGTGGTGCTGGCCGATGAACCGACCGGCTCACTCGATAGCGCCACCGCGAGCGACGTGCTCGACGGCATGGTCGGCCTGCTGCGCGCGCAGGGCGCGGCCCTGGTCATGGTCACGCACGATCCCCGGGCGGCGGCGCGCGCCGACCGCGTGATCCGACTGCGTGACGGCCACATCGACGCTGCCCCGTCCGCGCGCCAGAATGCCTTACAGGAGGTTCGCTCATGACGCCCCAGATGACGCCCCAGACGACATCCCGCGCGCTGCTCCCGCTCACCCTGCTTGCCCTTGCCTGGCGCTCCATCGCGCGGCTGCCGCGCCGCAGCGCCGGCGCCGTCGCCGGGACCGCGCTCTCGGTGGGCCTGCTCAGCGCCGTGCTGTTCTTCGTCGACGCCTCGGCGCACGCCATGACCGGCCGCGCCCTCTCTGGCGTGAGCGTCGACATGCAGGCCGCCATCGTCGGGCCGGGTCTGCCCGTGGACACCGCGCGCGCGGCGATCGCCCGCTACCCGGATGTCCGCGTGGCCGAACGCTTCGCCCGCGCGCCCCTGCTGGGCAGCTCGCTCCAGCGCGGCGCCACGCTCGCCACCAGCGGGGCCGGCGCTCTTGTCGCCGTCGATCCCTCCTATCTGCATACCTTCGATGCTCTGCGCCTACGCGCCGGCGCGTTCCAGACCGACGGCGTGTTGCTGAGTCAGGACATGGGAACCAACCTGGGGGCGCGCGTCGGCGACGTCGTCACGCTGGCCCTGCCGGGCGGGGGCGGAGCCTACCAGGCCCGCGTCGCCGGCATCGTCAACATCACGCGCGCCGACGCCCTCTTCCAGCCGACGGACCCGGCCGCGCAGGCCGCCTCGTTCAAGCCCCCCGTCGACGTCGTGGTCATGGACTACGCAACCTTCGCCCGCACCCTGCGGGCGCGCCTGGCCGGCGCCGCGGCGCCGGCGTCCGCCGCGTCGGGCGGCGTGGTCCAGCAGTCCGGCTCGGCCCTGGTCGAGCAGGTCCACATTGCCCTCGACCGCGCCACGCTCCCGGACGACCCCGCCGCCGCGCAGGCGCGGACCCTGGCGCTGCGCCGCACCATGGAGAAGGCCTTCCCCGGCCAACTGCAGGTGGTCAACAACGTGGGGAGCGCCCTGGATGCGCTCAAGGGCGACATCACCTGGGCCACGGTGCTCGTGATCTTCCTGGCGTTGCCCGGCGTGGCCGTGGCCGCGTACCTCACGCGCGAGGCGGCCGCGGCGCTCGCCCTGGCCCAGCGCCGCGAGTTCGCGCTGCTGCGGGCGCGCGGGTTGGGTCCGCGCGCCATCCTGACGCTCGCCGCCTGCTCCAGCGCGCTCCTGGCTCTGGCCGGGGCCGTGCTGGGCCTGGCCCTGGGCTGGCTCGTGGCCCTGTGGGCGGCGGGGTCCTCGCTGCTCACACCGCAGGTGACGGGGCTGGTGCTGCAATCGGCCGCGCTCGCCGCCCTGGGCGCGCTGCTCCTCTCCGCCGCCACGACCTACCTGCCGCTGCGCGCGATGCTCGCGCGCGAGGTCGCGGTCGAGCGCCGCGCCGGCCAGCGCGAGCGCCCGCCGCTGTGGCGACGGCTCTACCTCGACGTGCTTGCCCTGGTTGGGGCGGGCATCGTGTACCAGGTCACGCAGGTCAACGGCTTCCACCCCGTCCTGACCGGCGAGGGCAACACGGCGCTCTCGCTCTCGCTCTACACCTTCCTGGCGCCGCTGCTGTTCTGGCTCGGCGCGGTCGGGCTGATCCTGCGCGTGGGAACTGCCCTGCTCCGCCGGCGCGGCGGGCCGGCCGGCTTGCTCGGGCGCCTGTTCGGGCCGGCCGGCGATGTCGCGGGGCGCGCCGTGGCGCGGCGCGCCGCCGCGCTGGGCCGCACCGGGGCGCTGGCGGCGCTGGCGCTCTCCTTTGGCATCAGTCTGGCCGTCTTCGCGCACACGTACGACAGCCAGCAGCGCGTCGACGCCCAGCTCACCCTGGGCTCCGACGTCAAGGTGACGCCGGGGGCGCGCGCGCCCCAGACGGCCGCCTTCGCGGCGCGCCTGGCCGCCGCGCCCGGCGTGGCCGCAGTCACGCCGTTCAAGACGACCGTGGCCTACGTGGGGACGGAGATCCAGGACATCTTCGGCGTCGATGCGCCCAGCTTCCGCCGCGCGTCGTTCCTGGCCGACAGCTTCTTCCGCGGCCTCACCGCGCGCCAGGCCATGGACCGGCTCGCCGCCACGCCCGACGGCATCATCATCTCCGACGAGATGGCGCGCGACTTCAGCATCGCGCCCGGCGACCTGGTGCGGCTGCGCCTGTACAACACGCCGCGCCACGTCTACGTCACGACGCCCTTCCACGTCGTCGGCGTGGCCTCCGAGTTTGCCACGGCGCCCAAGGACGCCTTCCTGGTCGTCAACCAGTCCAGGCTGGTCGCCGCCACCGGCGACGCGCGCATCGACTTCTTCCTGGCGCGCGCGTCGGGCGACGCCGCGTCCGCCGACCGGGGCATCCAGGCCGTCCTCGCGGGCGGTCCGGCGGTGACGACGCAGACGATCGACACCGTCGCCGCCGGCCTGTCCACCTCGCTCACGGCGCTCAACCTGCGCGGGCTGACCACGATCGAGCTGGCCTACACTATCGCCATCCTGACCGCCGGCGTCCTGATCGCCTTGCTGGCGGGTTTGGCCGAGCGGCGCGGCGAGTTCGCCGCCCTGCGCGCCATCGGCGCCAGCGGGCGCCAGATGGGCGCCTTCGTGGCCTCGGAGGCCCTGCTCGTAGCCGCGCTGGCGCTCGCGGCGGGGGCGGCGGTCGGCGCGGCGCTGGGCAGCATGCTCGTCACCATCCTGAGCGGCATCTTCGACCCGCCGCCTGCGGGCCCGATCGCGCCGTGGGGCACGCTCGCCTTGCTGCTGGTCCTGGCGGCGGGAGGAATCGCCCTTGGCGCGGCCGTTGCGATGGCCCGCCTGCGCCGGCTGCCCGTGTCCCAGGAGTTGCGCGGACTGTAGCGCCACGGTCAATAACCCCTGTGCGCGACGTTGCTCTGCCCCGTCACAATCGGGTGTGTTTCATGTGAGGTGGAACGGATGAAACATACCCGTCACAATGCGCGGCTGGCCGGTGCTCCTATTCATGGATAGCGGGCGTGTCGACGAGCGGCTGGCCGGTCCTGACCCTGAAGGGGCGGCGCGACGACGCCCCACGCGGACTTTTCATGGTCTGGTCTCGTCCCTGCCATGACCCTTCAGGTCAGGTTGCCCTTACACACAACGCATACATCATTAGAAGGGACGGATACGTGTTGAAACAAAGCGCCGCACCGGGGGCGCCATCGGGTAAGGGGCCTGGACCTATGGCGTCCGCACGACGACCGCGCCGCTACGTCCTCATCGCCGCGGGCGCGATGGGGCTGTTGCTTGCCGTGCTGGTTCTCCAGGCGCTGGTGACCGGCGTCGAGATTGTCGACGTCGACGTCTCGCTTGGTTTCCTGCGTGGCGTGGCGCGCTGGGCCACGGGCCTGAACCTAACCCAGGCGCTCGCCACCTACGGCTACCTGGCGGTCCTCGCGCTGGTCGCCGTGGAGAGCATGGGCATCCCCGTACCAGGTGAGACCATGCTGCTCATCGCCGCTATCTACGCCGGAACCACGCACCGCCTGTCGCTGCCCCTGGTCATCGCGGCCGCCGCGGCCGGGGCCATCCTGGGCGACAACGTTGGCTACCTGATCGGGCGCGAGGGCGGCTTCCGGTTGCTGGTGCGCTACGGCCCCAGCGTGGGCCTGACCGACCGCAAGCTGAAGCTGGGGCAGTATCTCTTCCTGCGCCACGGGGGCAAGGTCGTGTTCTTTGGGCGCTTCGTGGCCGTGCTGCGCGTCCTGGCCGCCTTCCTGGCCGGCACGACGCGCATGCCCTGGCGAGGCTTCCTGCTGTTCAACGCGGCGGGCGGCGTCGTGTGGGCCACGGTCTTCGGGCTGGGGGGCTACCTGTTCGGCGACAGCATTCATCGCATCGGCGGGCAATTGGCCATCGTCACCGCTGTTTTGGGCATCATCGGCATGGCGGCGGGCGTCATCATCCTGCGCCGCAACGAGCGGCGGCTGGAGGACATCGCGGAGCGATCGCTGCCCGGCCCCTTCGGCGCGCATCCCGTCCTGGTCGTCGAGACGGGGTTGGGAGGTCGTCGAGACGGCAGGGAAAACGAGGGGCGGTCTCGAACGCGAGGGACCGAGGAATTGGTAGGGTAGGGCATGACGGATAGTATCCAGCAATTGCTGCAAGCGTGGGCCACGCACGACGCGGTGACCCGCGCCATCGTCATCGTGTGCGCCGCCGCCGTCACCTATGTCCTGGGCGTCGCCTGGGTGGTGATCGTCGCGGGCCGGCGCGATCGTCTACGCGTGGCCGATGTCGCGCGCGTCGTCGCACTGGCCCTCGCGGCCTACGTGGCATCGACCGTGCTGACCGGATTAGTCCCCGATCCGCGTCCCTACCTCGTGGCCCACGCGCAGCCGCTAATCCCAATCAGCCGCGACAACGGGTTCCCGTCCGATCACACGCTCCTCGCCGCTGCCCTGACGGTCAGTCTCTGGTGGATCGACCGACGCCTGGCGCCGGTGTTCGCCGTTTGCACGGTGTTGGTCGCGCTGGGCAGGCTCGGCGTCGGGGCGCATCACACGCTCGATGTCGTCGGCAGCATCGCCATCGCCGTGACGCTGGGCGCGCTCATTGGGCTCGTCCCGCTGCCGACGGCGTGGTCGCGGCCGTTCCTCCCGGTGCTGCGGACCGTCGCCAGGGCCATCCGGCGGCCGATTGTGCGTCGCGACCCCCTGGCCTGATCCTCCCGAGGGTTGCGTCAGGACTCAGAATCGCTTGCTCGACTTGGGATCTGCCTCTAAAGCGTTGCGCTAGTACACGCTGGCGCACATACATACGTTTGCGTGCGGCGACGGCCTGCGACTGAAGTCGCATGGCAGGGACCGGACACTAAAGTGTCTCACTGGACTGCCAAGGGACGTGAGCCAAGGTGTACTAGTGAGAGACCTGCGTCACAAGCCAGCGGCCGCCAATTCGTTGCACGGTGTTGACGAACGTCTCGGTGTCGGTGTACGGCCCCTGGATGACCTGGCCGGAATCGGTCAACTTCTCGACAGTCTCGGTCTTGGTGGCGGTGACGCGCACAGTGTTGGCGTCGACCACCGTGGTCCCCAGTGGCGATAGGTTGACCAGCGAGATCTGGTAGTGCTGGTGGGCGGCGGCCAGGTTCGCCGCGACGCCACGGTTCGTCGCGGCTAGATCGGGGCCGAAGGCGGCGTCGACGCCGCTGGTGTCGCGGTTGTTCATGACCTGCATATACACATCGTTGGCGTAGGTGATAGCGGCCCAAGCCTGTGTGGTGGTCGAGCTCGCGTCCGAGGCCGGATTGGAGGTGGCCGGCGCGCTCGTCGCCGTCGGCGCGACAGTGGTTGGTTGTGTCGCGCCAGTTGTGGGCACAACCGCGGCCAGCGCGGGCGTTGCCGTATCGGAGGCCGGCGCGGGCGTTGCCGTATCGGAGGCCGGCGCGAGCGTGGGCACGACCGGCGCCGGCGCCGCCGTCGAGCCGCTCGAATGATCGACTCGCGTCACGCGCCAGCGTCCGCCGCTCCGTTGCACGGTGTTGACGAACGTCTCGGTGTCGGTGTACGAGCCCTGGATGACCTGGCCGGAATCGGTCAACTTCTCGACACTCTCGGTCTTGGTGGCGGTGACGCGCACAGTGTTAGCGTCGACCACCGTGGTCCCCAACGGCGTCAAGCTCACCAGCGAGATCTGGTAGTGCTGGTGGGCGGCAGCCAGATTCGCCGCCACGCCACGGTTGGTGGCCGCCAGATCGGGGCCGAAGGCGGCGTCGACGCCGCTGGTGTCGCGGTTGTTCATGACCTGCATATACACATCGTTGGCGTAGGTGATGGCGGCCCAGGCCTGCGTGGTGGTCGAGCCCACGTCCGGGGCCGGATTGGAGGTGGCTGGCACGCTCGTCGCGGTTGAAACTGGCGCGGTCGCCGACGCCGCGGGCGGCGCCGGCGTATCCGTCGGCGTGTCCGTCGGCGTGTCCGTCGCCCGGCGCGTGGGTATATCCGTTGCCGACGCCGTGCCGGTCGCGCTCGGCACAGCCGTCTCGGTGGGGCTGGCCGCTGTGGCGGCCACGAACGGGCCGTGATCCCGCGCGCTCGTCGCGGTCGACACGGGGGTCCGCTCCGTTGGCTGTGCGGCCACGGAGGATGCTGCCGGGGGCGAGGTTGCCGTCGATGTGGTCACGCCATAGCCGCCGCTACCTCCGCCTGCCACTTGTCGTACATGCACGGATGATGAGCGCCGGCGCGCATGATGCGCGGTACGATGCCGGTGACTGACCGCGGTACGCCGTGGCGTGATTGTGGAAAGACCTGACGTCGTGGCTTGTACGGCGGTCGTCGTACTCCTTGCGGTGTTGGTCGGAGCCGCGACTGGCTTACCAACGTTATAACCGGCGCGAGCGGGCGGCCGCCGCGACGCTGCCGATCGGGGTGGCGCAACGGGTCCCGCGACGGTGTGCCCCGTGTCGTTCCCCGCCGCGACCTTGATCACGCCCGCGACAAACAAGGCGCCCAGCAGCGGGACGACCAGCGGAACGAGGCTGCGCCGGCGACGACGTGGTGGGGAGATGGCCCGACCGCGCGCGGACGCTGCTGATAGAGCGACTTCGAAAGAGCCCCTATCTCTCCCGGCGCGAACCGGCGGACGAGCCTCATCGGGACGGCCCACGTCGACGATCACGTTGGGCGCCGTCATCGCCACGGCGGCGGGTTGCGCGGGACGCTGCTCCGCCTCCGGCGTTCTCGATATGGAGGGCCGCGCGTCCGGCGGGGGGGCGACTGATGCCGCGGGCCTGACCGGCGCCGGAACGGCCACCGCGGACGCTCCGGCGGCGCCCGCGGCGGCTGCCAGCGCGTCCGCCAGGTAGCGACCCGACTGGTAGCGGTGCGCGGGATCTTTGGAGAGGGCCTTGAGCACGACCGCGTCGACGGCGGGAGGCAGTGCGCGGTTATGCGTTGACGGTGGGAGCGGCGCGTCGTTGAGGTGCATCATGGCCACGGCGAGCGCATTGTCGGCGACGAATGGGACGCAGCGCGTCAGCATTTCGTAGAGCACGACGCCCGCCGCGTAGAGGTCCGCCGGGGCCATCGGCCGCTGGCCCAACGCCTGTTCGGGCGCGAAGTATGAGACGGACCCCATCACCACGCCCGCCGGAGTCAGGGTAGTCGAGTCGAGGGCGCGAGCGATGCCGAAGTCTCCCACCTTGACCGTACGTTGGGCGGTCAGGAAGATGTTGTCGGGCTTGACGTCGCGGTGGATCACACCGTGCGCGTGGGCGTCGTCGAGCGCCGCGCACAGTTGCCGCAAAATCCTCGCCGCCTCGGACAACGCAAACGGGGCCTCGCGGTCAATCAGGCGCTTGAGCGTCTCGCCCTCGACGTACTCCGTCACGATGTAGTGGTCGCCGTCGTCCTGCCCGACATCGTAGACGCCGATGATGTTGGGGTGGTTAAGGCCGGCGGCGAATCTGGCCTCTTGCTCGAAGCGGTCCACGAACGCGGGCTGTTGGTTGTAGTGGTCGTGGAGCAGCTTGACGGCGACGAAGCGGCCCAGGCGGTTGTCGACGGCCTTGTAGACGCGCGCCATACCCCCATCGCCGAGCACGCCGACGACCTGGTACCGCCCGCTAAAAACCCGCTCTTGCTCCCGTACGCTCATGCCACACACCCCACCGGCCATTCCGTGACGCTCCGAGAGCGACGGATACTCGTCGTCATACAACGTATCGGCAACGCACTTTACGTGCCAATCGGCGCATCGGGAGGGCTGGTCGGAATCGATCGGGGGAGAAAACGAGCCGCACATGCACGCACATGCACGCAAATAGATGGGAAGTATAAACACGCGAGCGAATAAATGGGCAACGGGCAACGGACAACACGTGCTCTCTATGCGCGTTTATTCGCGTCCATGTGCGGCTACGTCGTGTCCTTGTGCGTAACGCAATCTATCCTTGTCCCGACAGCAGACCGTCGAGTTGCGCGCCGTCGGGTGAGCCCCAGCCGGTGCAGGCGTCCCAGCCGGCGGCGGCGTTGTAGCCGGGCGCGGGGGCGACGGCGTTTGTCCCGGCGGTGATGTCGTGGCAGCCCCGCCCGTTGGCCGCGTAGAGCGTGGGATTGAGGAAGCCGGCGCGCTTCCCGTCGCGGCCGTTGACACGAGCGATCAGCCCGGCCCACAGCGGCGCGACGGCGCTGGTCCCGCCGATGGGCGTCGTCTGCCCGTTGATCGCGATCAGGTAGCCGGAGAACGGGTCGGCGTTCCCCGCCACGTCGGGCACGCCCCGGCCGGCGGGCGGGTCGCCGCCGCCCGCGCGGGGCGGCAGCGTGACCCCTTGTTGCCAGCTGGGAACGGTGTACAGTGCGCTGAGGCCGCCGCCGGTCGCGCCATGGCCCGGCTCGTTCCAGACGGTCTCGCCAGAGGGCGACCCATTGGCCAGCGCCAGTGTTGTGCCGCCGCAGCCGGTGACATAGGGCGAGGCGGCCGGGTAATCGACCGTGGCCGTGGTCGCGCCCGGCGCGTCGGCGGAGCCGTTGTCGCCGGCCGCGGCCAGCACGGTGATGCCCAGGCTGGCCGCCTTCTGGAACGCCGTGTCCAGCACGCGCCGCGCGTCGGCGGTGGATTGTCCCTCGGGTCCGCCCCAACTGATGGAGAGCACGCTCGGGTTGTTGGCGCTATCGTTGACCACGGCGGTCACGACGTCGACAAAGCTGCGCTCGCTGGCGTCAGGGGCGAAGTAGACCGCGATGCGCGCGGCCGGCGCCACGGTTGCCACGACCTCGACGTCCAGACTGACCTCGCCGTCGGCTCCGCTGTCGACCCCCGGGTTATTGCCGCCGCCGTCGACGGGCACGACGGTGATCGTCGGCACGGCGGTCCCCGCCGCCGTCGCGGCCTGCTGGATATCGGTGTCGAGGTAGCCGCCGCCCAACTCCAGGATGGCCACCGTCTGCCCCGCGCCGTCGCCGTCGGGGAACCCATAGGCCCGCGCCACGTCGAGCGGGCTGAGTGGGCTCAGGCCGGGAGGGCCGACCGCCTCGGGATCGAGCGGAACGCTGCGCGGCCGGAACACGGGGCGCGTGTCCAGCCCGAACACCCCGGCGATCAGTGGGGCGACATCGGCCGGGACGGAGATGGTCCCGCTGCGCGCGTGGAACGTCGTATCGTCCTGGCGGTAGCCTGTCAGGCTGGCGCCGAACGCCCGCTCGGCGTCGGCCGCGCGCCCCGTCGCGGTAACGGTACTGCGGTCGGGCGCGACGGCGGTGACGCTGAAATTGTGCGCCTCCAGGAAGCCGCGCAGCGCGTTGAGGTTTTCCTGAGTGGGGGCGTACGCCCGGATGTACTCGTCGTGCGTGTAGGGCGCCGCGCCCAGATCCTGTGTGCGCCGGGCCAGCGCCCCCTCGTCGCGCGGGCGCAGCGCGACGGTCAGCGCGATGGGCGAGTCGGGTTGCAAATGGTCGGAGGGCGTGGCCCCCGCGACGGGATCGCGGTGGCTGCCGGGCAACGTCACGCGCGGGCTATTGCTGGCATCGGAGGCGCTCATGGGCCAGTCCTTTCTGCTGAAGCTGTGAGGCAGCGCCCCGTCGTGAGGCTGCCCGGACATGTATGATGCAGATACGCGACAAGAGAGGGGCAGGTAACGCTCGCGGCGTATGGGATTGCTGTTCTTATGGCCGCGAGTATCCTCCTTAACCATACGCGTTGTGCATGACCGTCTACAGATATACTCGCACGATCGGCGCTTAAAGCCGACAGAGGCGGACGAGTAGGAACAACCGACGCGGACATGGATGGACGAGCAGCAACAACCGAGAAGGAGACAACAATGGAACTAAGCGCGCGCAATCAGCTGACCGGCACGGTCACGAACGTCAAGCTGGGCACGATTATGTCCGAGGTGACCGTGGACGTCGGCGGCCAGGAGATCGTCGCGGTGATCACGCGCGGCTCGGTGGAACGCATGGGCATTCAGCCCGGCGACAGCGTGACCGTCATCATCAAGTCGACCGAGGTCATGCTGGGGAAAGACTAACCACGCAGGGCGGCCCAGTGTAGCGGCAGGGTCAACTCCATGTGACGGTCGGCGGTGGCCCAGTCGTGGACGCCGCCATCGAGCACGGGCGGGAGGGTGGCGTCGTCGGCCACGTCGAGGCCGCGCGCGAGCAGAAGGTCGCGCAGGTAGCGGCCACGGTAGTAGTTGGAGCCCCAGGGCTCCAGGCTTTCCGCCCCGTACTGCAGCAGCCAGCGTATCCCGTCCAGTTCACCCTTGTTGGCCCGCAGCGCCAGGGTGGCGGCGTTGTGGGCGGCGGCGAAGGCGCCGTCGCGCGGCCGGCCAAAGGCGGGGTCGAGGATAGGGTTGCGGTACACGCGGTCGTCGGCGCGGATGGCCGTGCCGCGCGCGTTGGCATAGAGAAAGGTCCCGTCGTAGGCGCCGGCCGTGGCGAACAAGTCGGGGTGTCCCGCCGCGAGCCTGGCCGCCATGAATCCGCCCAGGGAAAAGCCGTCCACGCCCCGGTGGCGTCCGCCGCCCAACGCGGGGAACAGGGCGTCGATGGCGGGGATGACCTCCCGCACCAGGTAGTCCTCGAAGCGGCCTGACCCGACGCCCGGCAGGTCGTCGGGCAGCAGCGCCCGCCCACGCAGGTTGACGGCCGCGCCGTGCATGCGATTGTCCTCGGAGGTGACGCCGGGGAAGACCAGGATCATGGGGCCGATCAGGCCCGCGGCATGCAGACGTAGGTAGACGTCGATGACGGTCCGTTTGCCGTCGCGCGAGGAGTCCTCCGTCGGGTTGACCCACTCGCGTTCATGCCCGCGCAACAGGTACAGTGTGGGGCAAGGCGCGGGCGCCACGGCCGCGGCATGGGCGGGATCGCCGCGTGGTTCCAACGGTGGGACGAACACGTAGAACGACTTGGCGATACCCAGCGCTTGGCTGTGCAGCGTCACCCGCAACGCGCGCGGGTCGATGCCCGGCGGCGGGAGCTCGATCGTCGGACGCAGGCCGGCGATGAAGCCTGTCGTGTCCGGGACATCCTCATCGCTCCATGACCGTGTCGCGACAAAGGCAGGGTGTGGCGTACCGTCCACGTCGAGGAATCGACCGGCTACAGGGGGTTAGACAAGGTAGTGGCCCGCGGCCATGATGTGATGCTCGTCGGCCCACACGTCGCAGTCGCGCGTGATAGCGTCGATGTGCGAGCCGCAGGTCCAGCGGGCGCCGGTCTGGCTGCCGTAGGGATTGCCGAAGGCGATATGCACGCCCGGTACTTTCTCGTCTTGCAGCAAGTTGCCGATCATGCGCTCCACGGCGATGTTGGTACCCAGCGCGAATTCGCCGATCCGGTCGCCATCGCGCTCCTGGTGGCAGTAGCGCCAGAAGTCGGAGAGCAAGTCCCCGTTGGCGCAGTGCGCGTCGTGAAGGCGGCCGTCGCGGATCTCCAGGGTCAGCGGATGGCCCGAGAGGTCGCCGTACTTGGGACACAGGTAGTCGCCGACGGTACCATCCACGACGAAGACTCCCTCGACGTTGATCGGGGTGGTGAAGACTTCGCCGGCGGGCAAGTTCGACCAATACCGCGGGTTGATCAGGCCGCTGGTCTTGACCCAGGACATATCCTGGGGGTCGAAGTGGCCAACTAGCTCGGTCCCCGCGGCGCTACGCACGGTGACGGTGCGCGCGGGCCGCAGATAGGTCAGGATGCGGTCGCTCAGCGTGTCGATGGCGTGGTAATCCGCGCGCATGCCCTGGCGCATGATCTCGTCGGTGATCCAGACCATATGGGCGTAGCGGATGTGCTGCTCCTCGATCAGGTTGATCAGGTCGCGCCGGCTGCCGATCTCGTTCTCCTGCGGGTGGAAGCAGCCGATGGTGACCGTGCTGTCCGCCACCTGCTGCAGCACCTCAAAGGGCATGCGCTGCAGAGGCCGTCGCGCCGCATCTTCCAACACGATGACGTAGGGGATACTGTCCGCTTCCAGCAACTCATGGTAGAGACTGGCCGCGATGCCGTAGGTCTGAAGGTCGGTGATCAGGGTAACGACCTCGCCCGGCTGGACGGCCAAGCAGGTGCGTACGGCATTGCGCGCGCCCTGGGCGTATTCGGGGTTGGGGTCGATGCCGGCAAAGGGGCTGGCGCCGGCCATGATGTCTTCACGTCGTAGAGCCATAAGAAAATAATACTGGTTTCGACACCGAAGGGCTATAGTCGGGTGCGACCAGACTCCTTTCCGTCAGTGATTAGTGATGAGCCATGAGCTATTAGAGAGTACCCACATTGCAAGAGTCGTGCGAGGTACGGCCTGCGACTAAAGTCGCATGGCAGGGAACGACGGCTAAAGCCGGTACGACAGCGCAGCCCCGGAGACACTTCAGTGTCCGAGGTTTGCCATGCGACTTTAGTCGCAGGTAGCGTCCCAAGGTGCGCCTCCAAGGCTCAACAGTATCTCTACTCCACTATGCTATGTGGGTCACGGACAATGACCCGTTGTTACTACTCCGCCTTTTTCCGTGAGCGCGATCTACCCTTGCCCGCCTCTTTGGGCGTCGCCGTCGCGGAGGCCAGCTCGGGAGCCGTCTCAACCCCAACCGCCGTCTCCGCGATCTCTACCGCCTCGGCCACCTCGGCCTCCTGGGTCGGGCTGCTGCCAGCTTGCGTCATCGCCGCGGCGGCGGGCGCCGATGTCGGACTGCCCGCCCTCCCCGCGTCCGGGCCGAACTGATGCCCTTCGCGCACCTGGAACGGCGAGAGGGGCGGCGTGGCGCGGAACGGCAGGTCCTGCCAGATGTAGCCGTGCTCCGGTTGAGCCTGGCCCTGGGCGTAGCCGATCACGAGGTCGGCCATCGTCTCCAGCGCCCACTCGAAGTTGTGCTGCTTGATCGAGAAGCTGTCGAAGTCGGGCGCCGGGTTGAGGAAGTCGATGGCGACGGGGACGCCGTCGCGGATGGCGAACTCGACCGTGTCCATGTCGTAGCCCAGCGCCTGCACCAGCTTGCGGGCGTCGCCCACGATGCGCTCGTGCAGCCGCGGCGATAGGTAGGTGTCGTCCTGGACGTAGCGATGCTCGAACGGGGCCGAGGGATCGTAGGGAATGGGACGGATCTCGGTGCGCCCGATGCAGATGCAGCGCACGTATTGCTCCCAGGTGATGAACTCCTGCAGGATCATCTGCAACTGGCCCGTCTCGTCGTAGGAGCGGATCAGATCCTCCGCGTCCGCCACTTTGTAGACGTTCTTCCAGCCGCCGCCGATGGCCGGCTTGAGGATGGCGGGGCGACCCACGTAGTCGAGCATGGCCTCCCAGTCGAGCGGCGCGTGCAGGTTGCGCAGGCTCTGCGGGGTGATGCCCTCGATGTAGTCCTTGTTGGGCAGCAGCAGCGTCTTAGGGACGGCCACGCCGACGCGCTCCGCGATCAGGTTCTCCAGGAACTTGTCGTCGCTGCCCCACCAGAAGGGGTCGTTGATCACGGTGACGCCGCGTAACGCGGCCGCCTTGAGGTAGCAGCGGTAATATGGCACCTCGTGCGAGATGCGGTCGACGATGACGCGGTAGGGCAGCTCCTCGTTCATGGCCGTGCCGCCCAGCTTCACAAACTCGGCGCGGACGCCGGGGATATTGCGCGCGTTGATGTGGTCGATGAACGGTCCCGGGAACGTATTCTCGCGTCCCACAAGCAGCCCAATCGTCGCCGATGGCTCGGCCATATGTCCTCCAGTCATTAGCTAGTAGCCATTAGTAATTAGCTGTTAGCTTTGTCAGGCTAAAGGCTAATTACTAATGGCTACTAGCTATATATGCTTTTGCGTCATTTGCCGCCACCAGGGCCAGTCGTGCCAGGCCTGATCCCAGATGTCGAGCGTGTGGGGGATTCCTTTGTTGCGCAGGACGGCGGACAGGTCGACCGTACCCTGGTGGCAGATGTCGCTCCAGCCGCCCGCGCACAGGATGATCTGCAGGTGGTCGCGCATAGCGCCGAGGTAGCGCTCGTCCGTCAGGTTGGGCAGGTAGGTCATGGGCGAGTTGAAGTAGCAGTCCTCGTCCATATAGCCGCGCAGCAGGAAGGCCAGGTCATACTGCCCGCTGAGGGCCACCACGCGGCTGAACAGGTCGGGGTGCTTGAAGGCCAGGTTCGCCGCGTGGTAGGCGCCGAAGCTGGCCCCGGTAGTCATCAGAAACCCGTTCGAATTGACCTGGCGGATCAGCGGCACGACCTCGTCGAGCAGGTATCGCTCGTACTGATTGTGCCGCAGCGCGCGGTTATGCGGGTGGATGGAGCGGTTGTACCAGCTCTCGCCGTCGATGCCGTCGGGGCAGAACAATTGAATCCAGCCGCGCTCCAGATGCTCCGAGAGCGCGCCGACCATCCCGAAGTCCTCGTACTCATAGAAGCGGCCCATCGAGGTGGGAAAGGCCAGCACGGGTGCGCCGGCGTGTCCGAAGACCAGCAATTCCATGTCGCGGCCGAGCGACGGGCTGTACCAGCGGTGGAAGTCTCTGCGCATCGCGGTCTCAGGCCGAGACCAGGCCGAAGGCCGGCTCCAGTTGCTTGGCCAGGTCCTCGGCCTGCATGATCCACTCGGGCGTGGTGGGGGGCTGGACCGCGGTCTCGCGCACGATCTGCTCGACCACGGCGCGCAAATCCCCGCCCGAGCGCTCGTAGGCGGCGAGCTGGCGCTGGGCGCCGTTGCCGCGGGCTATCATGGTATGCACGTGCTCGATGTGCGAGCGGCTGCCCAGGTCGTCCACCACCTCGTCGACGAACGAGAGCAGCTCGTCGATCAGGGTGCTGATGGGAACCTCCTGTTCCTTGCCGAAGTCGATCAGCCGGCCGTCCAGCCCGTGCCGCATGGCGCGCCAGCGGTTCTCCATCAGCAGGCTGCGGTGGTACTGGCGGAAGCCCAGGTTGCGCTCGCGCAGGCGATAGAGCTTGGCCACGATGGCCTGCATCAGGGCGGCCAGGGTCAGGGTTTCCTCGACGGTGGTCTGCATGTCACAGATGCGGAACTCCAGCGTGGAGAAGTAGGGATGCGGGCGGATGTCCCACCAGATGCGCTTGCCGTCGTCGATGCAGCCAGTGCGCACCATCGTATCGACCATATTCTCGAACTCGTCCCACGAGGCGAACGACTCGGGGATGCCGGTGCGCGGGAAGCGGTTCCAGATCACGCAGCGATAGGAATGCAGGCCGGTCTTGCGGCCCATCCAGAAGGGCGAGTTGGTGGACAAGGCCAGCAGGTGGGGCAGGAAATAGCGCGCCTCGTTCATGATCTCGACGGCGCGCTGGCGGTCGTCGATGCCCACGTGCACGTGCAGGCCAAAGATGGTCAGCGCGCGCACGACGTCCTGCATGTCCTGCACCAGCGAGCGGTAGCGCTCGTGGTCGGTGATCTCCTGGTCGCGCCAGTCGGACCAGGGGTGTGTGCCGGCGGCGGCGATGGCGAGGCCATCGCGGGCGGCGATCTGGGTCAGGGCGGTGCGCAGCAAACGGACCTGCTCGCCCGCCTCGTCGATGTTGGCGCAGGCCTTGGTGCCTACTTCAATCACCGACTGCAGCATCTCGGGCTTGATCTGGTCCCCCAGCGTCGCGCGTCCGGCCTTGAGCATCTCACTGACGTGCGAACGTAGTGCATAGGTCTGACAATCGACCAGTTGGAACTCTTCCTCGATACCGACCGTAAACGTCCGTTGCATGGTGCGCTTCTCCTTCGGGCTAGCAGTGCAGGCGCGTGATATACACGTAGCATACTGGACGGGAGCGGCTAGTGACTAGCCGCTTCGTCTACGAACGCGCGCAGCCGTTGACGGAAGGTCTGGACGTCGAACTCGCGGGCGCGGGCGCGCAGCACGGCGGGATCGTAGGCGTCCGGGTCGAAGCGCCGCAACACCTCCACGAGCGCGTCGGGCGTCTGCGCGGGGAAGAAGATTCCGGTCACGCCCTCGATCAGCGTCTCCAGCACGCCGCCGGCGCGGAAGGCCACGACGGGACGGCCCGAGGCCATCGCCTCCAGGGGCGCCAGCCCAAGGTCCTCCTCGCCCGGCCAGATCAAGGCCTGGCAGTGGCTCAGGTCGTGCCGGCGCTCCTCGTCGCCGATCTGGCCGGCGAAGCTCACGGTCGGCCCGGCCAGCGCCCGCAGTCGCGCTTCGTCGGGGCCGCTGCCCGCGATCTTGAGGGGCCAGCGCAGCCGGTTGAAGGCCTCCACGGCCACGTCGATGCGCTTATAAGGCAGCAGGCGCGCCAGCACCAGGAAGTAGGGCGCCCTGGCTGGCGATGGCTCGAACTCGTCGACGGGGATGGGCGGGTGCAGCACGGTCGACTCGCGGCGGTAGAAACGCGCGATGCGGCGCGCTGTGATGCCCGAGTTGGCCAGGTACAGGGTGGGCCGCTGCGCCGCCGCGTAGTCCCACACGCGCAGCCGCCCGGTCAGCAGCGGGAGCATGGCGCGCGCGGCGCGACCCAGCCGCATCTGGGCCACGTAGTCGTGGTACATCCAGGCGAAGCGCGCCGGGCTATGGCAGTAACAGATGTGGACCGTGCCGGGTCCGGTGATGATGCCCTTGGCGAAGGTGCTGCAGCTGCTCAATACGACATCGTAGCCCGAGAAGTCGAACGACTCGAAGGCCAGGGGATAGAGCGGGAGCAGCATCTTGGCCACGGGCAGGGGCGGATGGAGCCGCTGCATGAAGCTGGTGCGCACGTCTACCTCGCGCCAGAAGGGGTCCATGACGTCGGGGTCGTAGAGCGAGGTGTACAGCGGGCTGTGCGGGTAGGCGCGGCAGAACTCGCGTACCACCCGCTCCGCTCCGCCCTCCTGATTGAGGTAGTCGTGGGCCAGGGCCACCTTCATGTGGCCGGCTTGTCCCCGTCCGCGTTCGTGTCCCGCACCTGGACGATCAATTCGACCTCCACGCAGGTATCGCGCGGCAGCACGGGCATGCCCACGGCCGAGCGCGCGTGCTGGCCTGCCGCGCCGAACGCCGCGTGCAACAGTTCGGAGGCCGCGTTCATCACCTCGGGCTGTTGGGTGAACTCCGGCGTCGAGGAGACGAACCCGACCACCTTGACCACGCGCTCCACGCGCTCCAGGTCGCCGACGAGGCCTTTAATGGCCGCGAGGGCGTTGACCGCGCACTGCGCCGCAGCCTGACGCGCCGTCTCCAGGTCGACCGCCCCCCCGACCTTACCCTTGTAGTGCGAGGGCAGCGCGCCCTCAATCATTGGAATCTGGCCCGAGGTGTACACGAGCGCGCTTCCTGCCGTGAGGGGGACTGCGACCGCGGGCACATAGGCGCCGGCCGGGGCCACGGGGGCGGGCAAGGGGAAGCCCGCGATGGTCAATCTGTCCTCGACACTCATCTAAATTCTCCCAGGAGACCCCACCCTACAAGGAGGGGAGGAATGGGAGCAGCGGCGCCCCTTATAGCGAACGCCATGTGCTCCGAATGCGGCAAATGCGGACACGGGCGCCCGTATTGTTTTGCTCTATGCGCCGGGTCGGTACCATTACAGGAATCCGCCGAGAAAGCCACCGGCTTCAGCCATGTGGATGAAAGTGTATGAGCGTCACCGAGGTGGGCTTATGCGCTTGTGTTGGTGCGTTGCATCCATCTACATCAGTATCGTAGACTAAACGCGTGGGCGCAACCACGACGATCCGCCGCACCTACCGTTTTCGCTTGGAGCTGACCGCCTCCCAGGAGGATGGATTCAAGCGGTTCGCGGGGGCGCGACGGTGGGTGTGGAACTGGGAACTCCAACAGAGGCAAGAGTACTATGCGGCGACAGGCAAAGGCCTATCCGAGAAGGACTTATCGGCGCGACTAACGGCGCTCAAGTCAGAGCCTGCAACGGCGTGGTTCAAAGAGGTTGATAGCCAGTTAGTGCAGCAGGCTCTTACCGATTTCAAGAAGGCGTTCGGCGCCTTCTTTGCGAAGCGGGCGAGGTTCCCGCGCTTCAAGAGTCGCAAACGCGACGTGGCCCGCTTTCGTATCCCGCAACGGGTCACGCTCACGGCCGGCTCCCTGACGGTTCCCAAAATCGGGCGCGTGAAAGTGCGCCAGAGCCGGGACATCGAGGGCACGACCAAGAGCGCGACGGTCAAGCGCGACGCCTGCGGTCACTGGTTCGTGTCCTTGGTCGCTGAAACGGAGATGGCCGACATGCCATTGCCTGCGCCGCGCGAGGAGCGGACGGACGGACAACACAAACGCTTGTGAACCGCGCGTGAGACTGCCGATGGCAGCGGTGCGGGATGAAGCAAGAATCCCACTCCTTTATAGGGTGGGATTGTCAACAATGGTACACTACGCCGTATGCAACCACCACGTCAGGCGCCACCGCCAGCCCCAGCTCATCCTCTGGGCCGTGCCCGCCCTGCGGAAGGTCTATGGCTGGGCTATCTCCGCCCGCGACGCCTGTTGGTCGCGCTTGCGCTGATCGCCGTCGGGCTGGTCTGGTCGTATCTGGATGGGACCGCGCGGACGACCGGGGGCACGACCCGACCGGACACGGTGGTCGTACACGGACCCATGGCGGTCCAGGTGCGGGGTGTCGGTGGGATCATGGCCGCCCCCGAGGTCATCGCTGGCGGCCCGACGGCGCCGCGCACGCAGATCGACTTCTCTCTCAGGAACACGGGAACGACAGCGCGGCCGCTCGCGCCGCGCGATGTCGCGTTGTGGGTCGGCGGACGGACGTACCGCCCCAGCCTCGACGTGGTCAATCCGCTGCAGTCGCTCAACCTAATGCCGGGTGTCACTATCAAGCGCGCGCTGCGCTTCGACCACCCGCTGCAGGCGGGCGCGACATTTGTCTACACCCCGTCATGGGACATCAGCCATCCGTTGCGCTGGCTCCTTTACCAGTAGCCCGGTGGCGCGGCCGTGCGGCCTGCGACCGCGGGCGCTTACTCCTCTCCACGTGCGAACAGCGTCGCGGCCACCACGGCGGCGCGCACGCTGCCGGCCCCGGCGTCGTGCAAGGCGTGGGTGGCCGCGCCGAGCGTGGCGCCCGTGGTGTACACATCGTCGAGCAGCCAGACGCGGCGGTCGCGCACGGTCTCCAGGCTGGCTGAGAACGCTCCGCGCAGGTTGGCGGCTCGCTGCGCCGCGCTCAGCGCGACCTGGTCGGCCGTGCGCCGGTCGCGCCGTAGCGCCCTGGGAGCGAGTTCCAGCGGTAAGAGACAGGCCAACTCGGCGGCTACGATAGCGGACTGGTTGTACCCGCGTTCGCGCAACCGCGACGGGTGCAGCGGGATGGGGATGAGTAGGTCGCCGTCCTGGGCCAGCGGCGCGACGCACGGCGCCAGCAACTCGGCCAGGGTCGCGCCGATGCCGTGTCGCCCCGTATATTTCAGCGCGTGGACGGCCTCGCGTAGCGGTCCCGCATAGGCGCCCACCGCGCTGACCGTCAGCGGGGCGGCGGGGCCGCGCCGGCAGCCGTGCGCCGTGCCCGTGGGGTCGATGGGGTCCCGGCAGACCCCGCAGAGGGGCAGCGGCAGACGTTCGATCCCGCCCAGGCAGGGCGGGCAGATCCAATGGCCGCGCGCCCGGCAGCCCACGCAGCGGGGCGGGAACACCGTGTCGAGCAGCCGCCGGGCCGCCGTGTGTCGGGAGCCGATCATGGCCTGCATGCTGCTGTCCTCCTCGATCTCGTACAATAGGGCTACGGCGGTCCTCGTCATGAGGCGGGACGGCGCTGACGGGCCCATAGCTCAACGGTTAGAGCGAGGGACTCATAATCCCGAGGTTCTGGGTTCGAATCCCAGTGGGCCCACCCGTAGAATACCCTGAATGACGCCATTTTTAACCCTACGAATCCCAAACGCGTCCCAAACGCGTCCAAGTGATGCTGATCGATCTGTTAGAGCAACTCTCAGGTCCTTGGCTCATAACTGAATGCCCTGATAAACCGTGTCCGTAAAGACGAGCAGATCGCCTCACGTGGAGTGCATGCTGGGAAAGAGGGCATGTCTAACATCAGGGACCACGGGGTTCCTCAGTAGTCACTAAGTGTGTATGACAGAGTTTCGCTAAGCGATCGATTAATTGTGATTCTGTAGCTCCTTAAGCCAGTAGAATATATGGACAACGTTGCCTACAGGGCCAAGGTCTGTAATACTGCGAATAATTTTGTTAAGGGTTCCCCCTTCGCTCTTCTTTTGATGTCGTCAACAACAGGGGTGGTGAGAATGCGAATCACATCAATCACGATCTCGAACTTTAAGAGTATACGGCGGCTGCATCTGGCCGAGATACCAAACTTGGTCGTCCTTGCTGGTCCGAATGGATCAGGTGAGACAGCGATATTTGATGCGATCCGCATCTTCAAAGAAACGATCGCCGGATACTCAGTTCGTACGCCTGGACAGTCACAGGCATATACGCTTGTGCAGAATCTTGGTCCTGTGGTGACTGTGGGGCAGCCGACTGCGACGATCGAGATAGCATTTGCTCTATCAAACGCTGAGCGCTTGTTTCTTGAATTACTTGATAGATATACGGGTAACTTGTCAGGACGAGTCTTCATTCAGACAGCTACCTCACCTGGACAACAGGAAACGTGTACGGCAGATACAGCGTTTCCAGGATATGTCCATCTGCGGCAGTTGTTGGGGGAGCGATATCTAACAGGTGGTGCACTTGGCTTACTTGATCACATTGGCCCTGACCGGCGGTTCACAGCTACTCCAATTGGAGGCATCAACTTTTCGTTGGACTACCAAGAGTCCGAACTACAAGCGCTGGTTGTGAATTCGGAAACGAAGTTCGTCAATCTGGCCCAAGACTTAATTTTGATGCGGCTGCTTGATATGCAAGAGCGGGAACGCAATCATCCCAATCCGCATAACTACGTCGAAGGGTCCGAAATATCTTTCGGCACTTCCTACCGGACAAGGAGTTTCTTGATGTCGATATTCCTGAAGGGTTCAGTGGACCACCAAGACTACTAGTTCGCAGCGGCGGCGTTGAGCATACAATCAATCAACTCAGCTCAGGGCAACGAGAAATCTTGATGACGTATACGCACCTGGAGAAGTTGCGCCCCACCGGTTCGATCATTCTGTTTGACGAACCCGAATTGCATCTTCATCCCACCCTGCAACGTCGTGTGATTGCGCACTTACAGCGATTATTAGAGCGCGGTGACAACCAGATCTTGGTTGTCACTCATTCCGAGGAAATAGTAGGCACGGCAGACTACGCCACATTATTCGCTACGACTGGAACGGGTGAACCGGCAGTGGTGCTGGTCATAGATCGGGCGGCGCGTCTGGATCTTCTGGAAAGCCTTGGTGCGAGTGTAGGCGTTCAATTGACTTCACCGCGCATCTTGTTTTTAGAAGGGGAGACGGACGCGCTCATTCTGCCTCTTTTCTTCGACGTTCTGCCATCGGGCCTCTCACTAGTGAGTACTGGCGGAAAAGGTGACTGTCCAGCGGTTCGTTGACGGTCAGGCGCAACTGGCGGGTCCGGTCGGGTTCGCGTAGACTACGAGCAGAGCGGGCCGCAGCGCAGTGAGCGGCGGGGGTGGAGGGGCACGACGATGGGGTTGACGCGCGCGGAGATCACGGCGGTGGACGCGGGGGGCGTGGACGCGGTGATCGGCGTGATCGAGCACCGGCAGGCGGTCGTCAGCGCGCAGCAGGAGCAGATCGCGGCGCTGAGCGCGCGGGTCAAGGAGTTGGAAGACCAAGCCAAGACGACGAGTCGCACCAGCAGCAAACCGCCATCGAGCGATGGGTCCGCCCGGCCGCCACGCAGTCTGCGCCAGCGCAGGGGCAAGACGGTGGGCGGACAGCTCGGGCATGCGGGCAGCGCCTTGTCCCTGGTGGCGGAGCCGGATCGGGGCATCGTGCATAGCCCGGCGCCGTGTGCGGGGTGCCAAGCCGCGCTGGACGGAGTGGGCGCGCGCGGCTATGAGCGGCGCCAGGTGGTGGACCTGCCGCCGTTGCGCCTGGAGGTGAGCGAGCACCGCGCCGAGGCCAAGACCTGCCCCCACTGTCAGCACACGACCACGGGGGCGTTCCCCGCCGACGTGACCACGCTGGCGCCGTAGGGGGCGGGGCTCAAGGCGCTGGGCTGGCGGTGTCCTTGCGGACGTCCCACCTGCTGCCCTATGAGCGTACCAGCGCCCTGCGGGGGGACCGGTGCGTGTGCGGCCCTCGCCCGGCGAAAGGGACCAAGGGACCCTGCAAACGGCGGTCGAGACCTGCGCCGCGGGCCTGGTGGGGGGCGAGGAGCAGATCAAGGACGCGCTGCGCGGAGCGGACGTGCGGCACAACGACGAGACGGGGGGGCGCGTCCAAGGCGACCTGCAGGGGGTGCAGGTGACCAGGACGGCGCGGCTGACGCACGAGGCGGTCCATCCCAAACGGGGCCGCGCGGCGATGACGGAGATCGGCCTCCTGCCCGCCTTCCACGGCGTCAGCGTGCATGACGGGCTCACGGCCTACCGGCAGGAGGCCTGCGCCCCTGCGCTGTGCAACGCCCACCACCTGCGCGCGTTGACCGCGGTCGAGGAGCACGACCAGCAGCCCTGGGCCACCCGCATGAAGGACCTGCGGGGGGAGATCAAGGCGCGGGTAGACACGGCGCGGGCCCAGGGAGACACGCGCGTCGACCCGCCGGGGCAAGCCGCCTTCGTGGCGCGCGACCGGGCCATCGTGGCCGAGGGCTATGCCGCCAACCCGCCGCCAACCCGCCGCCAACCCGCCGCCAACCCGCCGCCAACCCG
>JAABUZ0100002368.1_pt1 | contig 31526 bp, 30 predicted proteins | sample 5562091 | NCBI WGS metagenome assembly JAABUZ01 (sample SAMN12813069, study PRJNA571459) | rock metagenome | isolation source: Antarctica rocks | place: Antarctica: Victoria Land, Linnaeus Terrace sud | collected 2015-12-21
GGATCTGGTCACGCTTTTACGCCAGCAGTGGCACGAGCGGCCCCAGACCGCAGCGGCGCTGGAAGCGCCCAGCAATTACCAACAGATGATCCTTTCCGCCGCCGCTTAAAATGTCCAAACTCCAGAATCCCGCGCAGCCTAAAGCTGCGCGGGATTTCTCTTTTGGGAGCGCATTTTTTTGAGCCGTTCGGGCCTTCTGCTTCGCGTTGTTCAGTGAGACAGAACAATATGACTTGTGTAGAAGAAACGCAACAGAACACGAATCACGTTCGCGCTATTGATACAAATGCAGCAGCCAATTTGATGCGCTTGTTGGCTGGAAAACACATCACTTATTCGTTGTCAGCCGTAGCACGGCTGGGCGTTGCCGATCACATTAAGGGCGGGCCGGTACTGGTTGCTGAGCTAGCGGCGAAAGTCGGCGCACACACCCCTTCTCTGTACCGCGTGATGCGAATGCTGGCGAGCATTGATGTTTTTAGAGAGCAGCCGGAAAAATCTTTCAGCCACACCGCGATTAGCGAACTGTTGAAGACGGATGCGCCGGGGTCGCTCCGTTATGTAGCAACGTTTTGGGGAGATCCGTGGAGCACTCGCGCTTTCGAAAACATGACCCCTGTGATTCGCACCGGCGAGGATGGAGTAACGAAAGCCTATGGAAAGAATGCTTTCGGAGAGTTTCCCCGCCTGTTCCCTTCAGCGGGGTTGGAACTGACGCGCATTGCGCCGACACAGAGCCCTCTTTGTGTGCTGGAAGCGCGAGTAAGCTCGCTATAGCCTCAGAACCGGATTAGGATTGCTATTATGTAATTACATTTGTAGTCACATTACCCACAAAGGAGTCGCATGGAAGTCGGAATCCGGCAAGCGAAGATTAATTTATCAAAACTGATCAAGTCTGCCTTAAACGGTGAAAAAGTAGTGATTACCAATCACGGTAAACCGCTTATTGAACTAGTGCCTGCGGGGCGCAATCCCGGAAGCGAGAGCCGTGGCCATGGGTCTTTGAAGGGGATTTTGCGTTTGCCTCCCGGTTGGGACTCGCCTGAAGAGGAAGAAAAATTCCTGGATCGGTTTGACTTCATCAAGGAGAGACGAGCGCGGGAGACAGGTCAGTGAAACTGCTGCTTGATACTAATGTTGTTGTTTACTGGCTGGCAGGTACGCTTCCACCCAAAATTAAACGCCGCTTCGCGAGAGTTACAGATTTGCTTGTAAGCATTGTAACTCCCTGGGAGTTTGCCCTAAAAACGAATCCGCCGGGCGGCAAACTCCGGCTTCCCACTACGAAAGAAACTGAACAATTTCTGGAAGATTCGGGAGCGCGGCTTCTCCCGATCACAATGGACCATACAGACATGCTTTACACCTTGCCCTTGCATCACGACGATCCGTTTGACCGCATGATCATTGCACAAGCTATTAGCGAAAAATGTCCAGTCGTATCAGCGGATGAGCGTTTTCCACTTTACCAAAGCGTGGGGCTTCAAGTGCTTTGGGACTGAATGGGCAGTAATGCGAGAAGACTTTGGGAGCGCTTGCCCGGAAAATGGAGAGCAGTTCCATGCCTGTTCGAGCCGCTAGACAACGCACGCCGGAAACAGCCCAGTTATCAGCCAAACCGCGCGAGCCGCAACAAAAGGGGGCAGCCGGTTTAGAGCGCCTTCTCATACGCAATAAACGGGGTGCTTTGCTCTATGCGCCTTCCGTCTTGCAGGCCGACGCGCCAGCGCCTCTTGCCGTTATGCTTCACGGCGCCGGAGGAAACGCCGAGCATGGCCTCCATCTTCTGCGAGATTACGCCGATAAGGTCGGAATGCTTCTTCTCGCCCCGGAGTCGCGCAAAACAACCTGGGACATCATCGCGGAAAATCAGTATGGTCCCGATGTGGCATTCATCAATGATTGCCTGTCCTATGTGTTTGACTGCCACGCGGTTGACCCGAACCATGTTGCTCTTGGCGGATTTTCGGATGGAGCGTCTTATGCGCTGTCTCTAGGCATCGGCAATGGGTGGCTTTTTACTCATATTATTGCCTTTTCGCCCGGCTTCATGGCTCCGGTACGGGTGGACGGCCATCCTCGCATGTTTATCTCGCATGGAACTCAGGACAGCGTTTTGCCGATTCAGCCTTGCAGCCGCAAAATCGTTCCTATTCTGAAAGAAGAGTTTGCCGTGGAATACCAGGAGTTCGAAGGGCCGCATGCGGTTCCCGCTGACATCTCCCGGCGGGCAGTCGAATGGTTTTTGCAAGAGCTATAGACTGTAACTCTAGCTATCGCTCGTTATTAAGTGATACAAAGGGTAGTTAACAGTATGGCCCAAGTTAAGGCTTCTCCCAAAACATACGATGTTGTGATTGTCGGCTCCGGCGCCGGCGGCGGCGTGGCCGCGCATGTGCTTTCGCTGGCTGGCGCTAAGATCTGCATGCTCGAAGCCGGTGACTGGTTCGACTGCACCAAGGACACCAGAATGTTCGAGTGGCCCTACCAGGTTCCCCATCGCGGAGCCGGTTCGCACGAAAAGCCTTGGGGCGCTTTCGACGCAACCACCGTAGGCGGCTGGCAGGTTCCCGGCGAGCCCTATACCAATGCTCCCGGCTCCGATTGGACCTGGTGGCGCGCCCGCATGCTGGGCGGACGCACGAATCACTACGGTCGTATTTCGCTGCGCATGGGGCCTTATGATTTCAAGCCTTACAGCCGTGACGGCAAGGGCTTTGACTGGCCCATTACGTATGACGATCTGGCTCCTTATTACGACAAGGCGGAGGGACTGATCGGCGTTTTCGGTTCGCATGAGGGCCTGGAGAATACGCCTGACGGCAATTTCCAGCCCGCGCCCGCTCCGCGCAGCTATGAACTGCTGATTAAGAAGTCTTGCGACAAGCTCAATATCCCTTGTGTCCCGTCGCGTTTAGCGATTCTGACCCGCCCTTTGAATGGGCGGCCCGCTTGCCACTACTGCGCCCAATGCGGACGCTCCTGCGGCGTGAACGCGAATTTCAATTCGCCTGGGGTGCATATCAAGCCTGCTTTGAAGACCGGCAATCTGGAGGTGCGCACCGGCGCCATGGCGCGCGAGGTGCTGGTCGGCTCCGACGGCATGGCAACCGGCGTTTCCTATATCGATAAGAAGACTCGCAAGGAAGTGCAGGTGCGCGGCAAGGTGGTGGTGCTGGCGGCAAGCTGCTGCGAAACGGCGCGCATCATGCTGAATTCAAAATCCAGCCAGTTTCCGAACGGCGTCGCCAATTCGACTGGTCTCGTCGGACGCTACATCATGGATACGGTCGGTTCCGCCGTGAGCGGTTTCCTGCCCATTATGCAAGACCTTCCGCCGCAAAACGAGGACGGGGTGGGCGGCATGCACCTTTACATGCCTTGGTGGCTTTATAAACAGCAGAAGGCCGGGAAAATGCCTTTTGCCCGCGGTTACCATATTGAAATTGGCGGGGGCCGCTCCATGCCGGGCAGCGGCGCGCTGGGAGGCTATGCCGAACGCTTCCTCGGCGGCGGCTACGGCGTCGAGTTAAAACAGAACCTTCGCAAGCTGTATGGCTGCGATGTCCATTTCTCGGGACGCGGCGAGATGATTCCCAACGACAACAGTTATTGCGAGATCGATCCCAACGTTGTCGATCAGTGGGGGATTCCCGTGCTGCGTTTTCAGTTCAAATGGAGCCAGGATGAAATTCTGCAAGCCAGGCATATGCAGGAAACCTTCAAGGAGATCATCGAAACAATGGGCGGCACCGTGACGCGGAGCGCCAACACGGATGACAACTGGGGCATCGCGCGAGGCGGCGAAATTATCCACGAAGTGGGAGCCACGAAAATGGGCGACAATCCTAAAAACTCCGTTCTGAACCAGTATTGCCAAGCCTGGGATGTCAAGAACCTGTTCATTACCGATGCCGCGCCCTTTGCGAGCAATGCCGATAAGAATCCGACTCTGACGATCTCCGCCCTGGGCTGGCGCACGTCGGAGTACATCGCCGATCAGGTTAAAAAGTTCAACGTCAAGGTCTAGAGGAGAAACCGTCCATGTCTGAAAACGTAAGCCGCCGCAATCTCTTCCAAATTCTCGGTGCCGCTGTCCCGGCCGCTGCTGTCGCTGCCGGAACTGCCGGAACTCTGGAAGCGCAGCACAATCATGGCGGAAAGAATTCTGAACAAGCGCAGGCCAAGGGTCCTTACCAGCGGCAAACCTTTGACGATCATCAATGGCAAACGGTGCGCGCGCTTTGCGATCTGATTATTCCCGCCGATGAGAGCGGCCCGGCCGCATCGGGCGCCGGCGTTCCCGAGTACCTGGATGACTGGATTGCTTTCCGTACCGAACAGGACGGAACCCAGAACTTCCGCGCTGAGATCCTGGGCGGTCTTATGTGGCTCGACCGTGAGTCCAACAAGCTTTGCGGGAAAGATTTCGTCGATGCGGGGAACAGCATGCAAAAACAGCTTCTTGACCGTATTGCTTACCCGAAAAAGACCGCCAAGGACGATCATATCGGCATGGTGTTTTTTACCCAGTTCCGCAGTCTGACCGTGAGCGGTTACTTCTCCAGCAAGGCTGGTGTCGCCGCGCTCCCCTATCTGGGAAACGTGGCCGTCATGGAATGGAAGGGGTGCGATCCCAAAGTTTGGGCCATCCTTCAGGACCGCATGAAGACCGGTTATAAGGGCATCGTGGAATCAAAGCCCTGGGACACTCGATCCTCGTAAGCGGTTTGCGGGAAAGGCGCTGTTACCTCGCGCTTTTCGCGCTCAGTTTTGTCCTTGGCTGCTCCCAACGCGCAGTAAACTTTCCGGCTCCGCCGGTGACTCCTCAGCTTTGGTATTGGCACCATAGCTATCTCACAAGCGAGGAAGCATACAAATCGAGCTGTGTGCTTCTTGATAAAGCCGCCGCCGCCGGCTATACGGGTTTGGCTCTTTGGGATAGCGGCCTCAATTATTTAGGCAATCCATCATGGCCCGCCGAGAACGAAAGGCACATGCGCGACTTTCTGAATTATGCCGAAAACAAGCACATGAAAATCATCGCCGCGCCTTCCCCGTATGGATTCTCAAACGAGACCCTGGAAATGAATCCGAACTGGGCTGAATCGCAGCGTGTCATTGGCGCTCAGTTCGAAGTGGACCCTTCCGGCGCGAAACTCAATTTCAAGAATAGCTTTGGCGGCTTAGCGAACGGCGGCTTTGAAAACGGCAAGACGGATTGGTTTTCTACCGGCGATAGCGGCCTCGGACTGAGCGGCGCGGCCCGCTCCGGGAAAAATTCCGCTGTGATCGCCGATGCTCCCCGGAACGCGCGTCTGCGCCAGAAGTTTCCGCTGCGCCCCTGGCGTCAATATCATTTGCGCCTCTTCTATAAATCTTCTGATTTTCACGGCAGTTCCATGGTGTCCGTATTCGACAGCAGTGATTTGAAGAAGGTCCGCTTCAATGTGAGCTTACAGGTCAATGGCACTCACGATTGGACCCGGCTTGATTACACGTTCAATAGTCAGGACAGCACGGAAGGCTATCTCTACTTCGGTGTTTGGGGCGGCAGTTCCGGTCTTCTCTGGTTCGACGATATCTTCCTGGAAGAAACCGCGCTCGTTTACCTGACCCGCCGTCCGGGTACGCCCGTAAAAGTTTATGACCCTGCTCAACCCCCTTCGGAGTTCATCGAGGGCCAGGATTTCAACACGATGGTAGACGCGCGCATGCAAACCGGCAAGCCGTTCACGGATGATTATCACGAGGCGACGCCCGTCACTCTTCCGAAAGGCACTCGTTTAAAGCCCCGGCAAAGGGTTCTGGCCGATTTCTATGCAGCCATTACGGTTCCCGGCGCGCACAGCGTTGCCATGTGCCTGACGGACCCCGGCAGCCTGAAGTGGGTTGCCCAAAACGGTCAGGCAATCCATCAGATGCTGCCTCCCGACAGCGGCCTTTTTCTGGGTTATGACGAGATTCGTCAGGCGAACTCCTGCGGCAGTTGCCGCGGGCGGCATAGGAGCGCGGGCCAGTTGCTTGCCTGGAGCGTCGGGCATATTGCCGATACCTACCATTCGGTTGCGCCGGGCCGGCCGCTTTATATCTGGAACGATATGTTCGATCCGTACCACAATGCCCACGCCAATTACTTTTATGTCGAAGGTGATCTGGCCGGGTCCTGGTCAGGCATCCCGGCGAATGTGACGGTGATGAACTGGAATCTCGATCATCTGCGCGATTCTCTCGTTTGGTTCTCCGGCGCGGATGCGAAGCAACCGACGTCGCATGCGCAAATCATCGCCGGTTATTACGATAACGGCAACGGCGCGGCAGCCGCTCAACAAGAATTACAGGCGGCAGGAGGTGTTCCCGGCGTTCTTGGCTTGATGTACACCACCTGGAATGATGATTACTCTCAACTCGCTCCCTTTGCCGCCGCCGCCAAGTCCCGTTGGAGCAGGTATCGCGGTAGCCTGCGGCGGCAAACCAGGTGAGCTTCGGAAAATAGCGTCTCCTGACATCACGCTGTCAGGAGCACTACCGCAAACTTGAAACATGAACAAACTTATCACTTGGTTTGAGATTCCTGTTCTTGATCTTTCTCGCGCCCGCGCTTTCTACGAACAGGTTTTCGGCGTTACTCTCCTTGACGGTTCCCCCACTTTTCCGTTGATGCTCATTTTTCCGTATGATCGTGAGCAGGCTACGGGCGGGTGTCTGGTAACGGCGGAAGTACGTCAGCCGTCTCGCGATGGAATCGGCATTTACCTGAATGCCGGTGATTCCCTTGATGAAACGCTCGGTCGCGTTGAGACTGCCGGTGGGTCCGTGGTCGTTCCCAAAACGGCGCTGCCTCCGCCGATGGGCTTTGTAGCGCATATTTCCGATCTTGATGGAAATCGCATCGGTTTACATGCTATGAAATAGGGCTCATGCGGCGTGCTGACCGTTTGTTTCAGATTGTTCAACATTTGCGGGCCCGTCGCCTTACCACGGCGGCGCAGCTCGCTCGTTGGCTCGAAGTTTCGGAGCGTACGGTGTATCGCGACATTCGCGACTTATCTGTCTCGGGTGTTCCCGTAGAGGGCGAAGCGGGCGTCGGCTATCGCCTCGACCGCCGCTTTGATCTGACCCCAATCATGTTCACGCGTGATGAAGTGGAGGCCGTGGTTGCTGGTCTTCGCATGGCGCAAACGTTTGCCGGTCCTACTCTCGCCAAGGCTGCCATTTCCGCGCTGGATAAAGTTTCGCTAGCCTTGCCTCCGGAGCGAAGAGAAGAGATCGAACTTCCTCGACTTTTCGCTCCCGGTTTTCACGTCAACACCGAAATCGGCTTGCGAATCGATGTTCTCCGCAACGCCATCGCCACGCGCCGCAAACTTCATCTTTTTTACACCAATGAACGCAAAGAGAAAACCTGCCGTACCCTGTGTCCTCTCGCACTTTATTTTTGGGGTTCTGCCTGGACGCTGGCCGCTTGGTGTGAACTTCGCCAGGACTTTCGTAACTTTCGTCTCGACCGCATCGAACAGTTTTCCGTGACAGATGAAATCTTCAGCGAGGGAGAAGGTAAATCATTGCAGGATTTTTTGCGCCATGTTGCCTCTCAATGAGAACATCGCAATCATGATAGCGGCCGCACATTATAGAAAACGCCGGCAGAACCCGTTGATCCTGCCGGCGTTCTTGGGCTTCTATAGCCTTCCTGCTGTTGAGCAGCCGGGGTGTCCGCAACCGCAGGTCACATCCGGCGTGCTGCCCGTACCTTCGCAATAGGTGCTGCAATAATCGCTTCCTTCCCTGGTGCCGCACTTGCAGGAAGGGTGGGCGCATTTCTTGTCTTCAGCCATTCGAACCTCCGGCTATTGACTCCCAGGCCGCTGCAACCGATACACTGTTTCAAGCGCTTGGTCCGTTTCTCCGCCAGTGTTGCCTTGTCAGCAGCCAGGAGCCTACCGAGCCCGCCAGCAGCGAACCGGCGAATATGCCGAGTTTGGCGGCTCTCAGCAAGGAAGGGTCCTGAAACGCCAAGCCCGCGATGAACAGCGACATGGTAAAGCCGATGCCGCCCAGCCAGCTTGCGCCATGAATTTCGCGCCAGCCCACCCCGCTCGGCAGCGAAGCCAACCGTAACTTCACTGCTGACCAGGAAGCCAGCGTAATGCCGATTGGCTTTCCCAGCATCAGTCCTAAAATCACTCCGAGTGCGATAGGCTGCGAAAGCGCTTCGCCCAAATTTCCCGTTAACTTGAGACCGGCGTTTGCCAAAGCGAATACAGGCATAATCAAGAAAGTGACGAAGGGGTGTAGAGCATGTTCAAATTGCCATGCCAGTGAGGGTGAACTCGCATGAGCTTCTGATTGCGACGGAATGGCCGCCGCCAGCAGTACGCCCGCAATCGTTGCATGCACGCCGGATTCCAGCATGGAGATCCACAAAATGATTCCTCCTAGCGCGTAAGGAAGAGGATGCCGCACGCCCAGCCAGTTCATGATGACCAGCGCAAGCACGCAAACTCCCGCCATCGCCAGATCCCACCATGCAATCTGCTTTGTGTAGAAGATTGCAATGACCAGCACGGCAGCCAAATCATCCGCTATCGCCAGCGCGGTCAGAAAGATTTTCACGCCCAGCGGCACGCGTTTTCCCAATAACGCCATCACGCCGACCGCGAACGCAATATCAGTCGCCATGGGAATGCCCCAGCCGACGCTGCCCAGTCCGCCCGCGTTAAACCGCCCGTAGATGATGGCGGGAACCGCCACGCCGCCTAGCGCCGCCAGAATGGGCAGCGCCGCCCGCTTGGGCGAGCGTAACTCGCCTTCCAAGAGTTCGCGCTTGATTTCCAGGCCCACCACAAAAAAGAAAATGGACATGAGCGCGTCATTTACCCAGAAATGCAAATCACGGGAAAGGCTGAAATGGTCAAACGTGATGCCCGCTGTTGTGCGCCACAGGGTCGTATAGCTCCCGGCCCAGGGAGAGTTAGCCCACAGCAGAGCCGCTACCGTGCAAAATAACAGCGCGAATCCCGCTGAAGTTTCCAGCGCGAGAAATTCCTGTAACGGACTGAACAAGCGGCGCAGCGGCATCTTTGCTCGTGTAGGAATGGTCTGGTCTGACATGAATGCAATGGGAACATAGCCCAAAGGTCTCCCCTTCAACCATTAATGGCAGAAAGCAGAGTCTCTCGTTGAGATTTCGAGAGTTGCCGAACTTAGAAACTTCTTTTCCCGTGCGCCATCGTCTAAATGACACTTCGTTTAAAAGGGGAAGGATTTGTGAGTCACTTAGAACGGGTTGCCTCCATCGTCGGCACAATACTGATTGGAACCTCAGCGTACCTGATTATCTCTGATCGCCAGGAGAGGGAACGCCGCTCCGCATTGAGAAGAGCGCAAGAGTCGCTTCCGGTGGAGGAACTCGCGGAAGAACTGAAACAGGCTTGGGCCGGTTATCATAATCGGTAATGCGTAATTTTTGTTTTGCTCTTTTTCTGGCCGCCGCTGCCGCCCTTCCCGTTTTCGCGCAGGGCGGCGCTGATGCCGACGGCCTGAAATCAATCGTTCTGAAACATCTGCAAAAGTCGGAAGACTTCACCCTGAAAGTCGCCGAAGCCATGCCCCTGGAGAACTACAGCTTTAAGCTGACTCCCGAGCAGATGAGCTTTGGCGGGCAACTTACGCATTTATCACAAGCTTTGAACTATTTCCTAAGCGCTTTCGCCGGCGAAAAGCCGAATCCAGGCAAACCGTCATCGGAAAGTAAGGCTGACGTGATTGCCTACGTGAAATCTTCCTACGAGAAGGCGATTGCCCAAATCTCGCAACTCACGCCCGAGCAACTGCACAAAACCTATAAATTTGGCGGAGATAGGTCTTCGACCGGCGTAGATGTGCTGCTCGGCATGCTTGACCACACCACAAACCACCGCGCTTCGGCTGAAATGTATCTCCGAGCCAAAGGCATTACCCCGCCGAAGTACGAGTTTTAAATCTCCTTGCTACGCCTGCAACTCGACTTCGATCTCGCGAAGAAACGAACCTGGCGACCGAATTAGGGTGTTAGGGATCAATGGAACCTAACCCCGATGTCGGGATTACGTTCCATTGATCCCTAACACCCAAGTACGAGTTTTGAACTCCTGTCGTACAGAATACTTTTCACTACAGCGGTTTGGATTGAACCAGACGGGTGTTCCTCCTCGAACTGGTCGGCGTGCCACTTGCGGTTCAGAGCAAAAAGACCAAACTTCAGCCCGGGAATACGGTCCAGCCACTCTTGCGTATTGACCTGAACCCTCCCATATTAAGTCCTACTTAATATTTATTAACCTATTCATGTAATTTATAGAATAGAATGCATTTATGAAACTTGCTCCTGCATTACTACTATTTCCGGCGTTTGTCGCCTTTGCCCAAGGTCCGCCTCCGGCTCCTGGGTATCATCTCACTTTCGATGATAATTTTGACGCATTGAATTTAAGTCCAACTGGATTCGGCTCTTACAAGTGGTATCCGGGCATTTGGTGGGACTCGGGCCTTCCATTGCCATCGTTGATATCCACTAACAATGGAGTTCTGAATCTGGCCTGGAGCCGCAACGGCGGATCTACAAACACAACCATTTCGACGTTGTCGCGCGATCGAAGCCAAGGCAGCACGTTTCGTTTTGGCTACTTTGAAGTTCGCATGAAGTGGGACGTCGTCAACGGCGCTTGGCCGGCGCTCTGGATGCTTCCGAAGCAAGCCGCGCAAGGAGCGCAGCACACTGGCGAAATCGATATCTTCGAGGCCCAAGGTTCCGAGCCGCGCACGTTTAACGGCACCCTTCACGAATGGAACGGGCGCACTAATCTGTGGTCCAATGATCCGAACTGGTACATCCTGCCGGCCGACAACGACTTCTCGCAATGGCACATCTACGGCTTATTATGGACGCCGGGACAAATCACGTGGTACTACGACAATCAAAAACTGTTTTCCGCTTCCACGCCGGCTATTTTCGATCAACAGGATTATTTCCTCGTGCTTGGCATGCAGGAAGGGGCGAATTGGAGCGAGGGAAATTTGTGGCAAGTCACGGCGAACACAATCAACATGAATGTAGATTGGGTCCGAGTATGGCAGCAGTGACCACGGGAAGAAAACGAGACTTACTCTGCCCGCTCATACTGAAAAACTTTCTCCAGTTCCACGCCAAACACGCGGGAGATCCTGAATGCCACTTCCAGCGAGGGCGAGTACTTATCGCCCTCGCGATCACACGCTAAGCACATAACCGAAGTAACCGCAGAAAATCGCCAGCAGGATGACAAGATTCACATAGACCGACTGTCAAATATTTTTGACATTGATTCCTCAAGTCAAGCGGTCGGCTTTCGCGAAACAGAGACTATCGTTACATCCGGCACAACGTTACGTGATACTGCGGGACTGTTCGGACGGTGCTCATGGGCGGCGGCTTCCTCTTTTCGAACTCGTTCCCGGAACACAGCTACAAAGCCTGCAAATTAAAGCTCCGCGACAGCCGCTGCCTTGTTCTCTGTCAGGCTTTGGAGGAAACTGATTGCTTTACGGATATCGTTTGCCCGCTGCTCCTTGCTCAAATTTCCTTCCCGCTCGATACAGAGAGACCCACGGTATCCGATCTCCTTCAGCTTGACGATGAAAGCCGGAAAATCAACGGCGCCTTCGCCGAGCGGACGTTCTTCGCCCAAGGCTTCCGGGTGTTCCATCAAGGGCCAGTCGCCATCCTTGCAATGCACGGAAATCACGTGTTTGCCCAGCACATCGAGCGCTTCCACCGGTTCACCCGTTCCGTAGAGGATCATGTTGGCGGGATCGAAGTTGATCTTCAGATTGGGATGATGCACGTCTTCTAAAAAACTTAAGAGAACCCTGGGCGGCTCTTGTCCGGTTTCAAGCGTAAAGGATTGGCCGTTTTTACCGCAATGACGGCACAAGTCGAGAGCGACATCGCGCATCTCCGCGTAAAGCGGCGCGTCAGTGTCGTGCGGAATAAAGCCGATGTGACAGGCCACGCTGTCGATTCCGAGTTTCGCCGCCACATCGCTCACGGCCTTGGTACGGGCAATACGCTCGGCGCGTGTGGCTGGTGGAACCAGTCCGACCGTGCGCAACACGCTTGGAATGTCGGAGTAGTCTTCTCCGAGATAGCTGCAAAAGGCTGTGACGATTGTGAATTTCTCTTTTTTCAGCGCCTCATCCCATTGCTCCGCGGCGCCGTCAAGAGACAAGTCACCCCCAAACCCAAGTTGACCGGCGCGCACTCCAAACTGTTTGGCTTCCGCTAAGGTGGCGCGCGCGTCTTCTCCGGCCCAAAACATCAATCCGATTTCCAGGTCCGCTAGACCAAGCATTTCAGTTGCTCTCCCCCATTTGCTCTTGATTGTTTCAGCAGCAGCGCCAGTTTCACGGCTTGCGCCGATTCAAAGGGCAGGCACTGGCGTGGTTGCTCTTCATTGTGGCAGCAATGGAGGAAGTACGCCAGTTCCGATTGGTAAGCGTCCGCGCCGCTGACTTCCAGCTTGCGGCGTTGTCCCGTGTGGTCGCTCAACCATAAGCCTTCGGGCGTCCACTCCAGCTCGGCGCGATGCGCGCGCGCTTGAAAACTCATGGAGAAGGGAACTCCCGGCGCAAACCAGCCTCCTTGAATGCGGACTTCTGGACCTCCCTCATAGATCAGCGTCGCCATCACTGTGTCCGGACCGCTGATGCTCTTGGCCGCGACACGCTGGGGGAGGCCGAACAGCAGCAGTGCCTGATCGATGTCATGCAGCATAAGATCCAGCACGGCGCCGCCGCTGCGTCGTTCATCGGTTAACCAGCGGCTCCAATCCGGAAGACCGCTGCGACGGATAAAAGTAGCCGACCGAATGGGCCCATATTCGCCTTCTTCGACAAACTTCTTGAGTTGTTCGTACTCGGGCCAGAAGCGAAGCACCTGCCCGATCATCAGAAGACGTCCGTGCTGGGCGGCAGCGGCCATCATGCGCTCGCAATCCGCCCCAGTGAGCGCCATGGGCTTCTCGCAGAAAACGTGCTTGCCTCTTGCGAGCGCCGCGATCGCTACATCGGCATGAAGGTCGGTCGGCAGGCAGATGTCGACGGCGTCGATCTCCCCATCGGCAATCAGTGTTTTCCAATGGGGGTACTGGCGAACAGCCGAAAAATCGAACGTGACCGGCGCGCGCGCGATATTTCCGCCGGTTTGGCTGAGATCGCCGGGCAGACTTTTCGACTCGCCCGCGCACACCGCCACAATCTCCGCGTCCGGTATTTTCGTGTAAGCGCTCAGGTGAACCGCGCCCATGAAACCCAATCCAATCACGCCAATCTTCACGCCTGTATTTTACGCGTCTGATACAAATTCTCATTGAGGCAAAAACGTTGGACGAGCAAATGACAGGCATCACGCGGCGGCAGTTCGGGAAGGGAACAGCGGCGTTGAGCCTGCTCCCTGGAGAAACAAAGACGCAGTCCACGAAGGCAGCGGCGGCATCAAAGCTGCCGGGGATCTGGCAGCGGACCTTGGGAACGCCCGAGAAACTGACGCCCGTGCGGGTCCGGCGTTACGGGCCGGATGCGGCGGGACTCGCGCAACTGCCGCCGGTTTCGGCTGCTCCCGTTCCTGTCTCCGGTCGGGCGACAGCGCGCGGTTACGAAGTGCATATCCCGCTGGAGCCGGGAGAGATGATCTACGGCCTCGGTCTGCAATTTCAGTCGCTGTTGCAGCGCGGGCTCAAAAAGAAACTCCGCGTCAACGCCGATCCGGTGGCGGACACCGGGGATTCCCACGCGCCCGTTCCGTTTTACGTGTCCAACCGGGGATATGGAATCTTTATCGATACCGCCCGCTATCTCACGATCTACTGCGGCAACAAACCGAAGAAAGATTCTTCGCGGCCGATTCGTACCGGCGACGCGAAAACCACGGCGCAAGTCGCGCAACTGCCAAAATCCTTTGAACGCTATCGCGTCAACGAGGCCAGCGAAGTCCTGCTTGAAATTCCCCGAGCACGCGGCGTCGATATCTATATTGTCGGCGGGCCGACGATGCACAATGCCGTGCAGCGCTATAACCTGTTCGCGGGCGGAGGACCGCTTCTGCCGCGCTGGGGGCTCGGCTTCTGGTACCGCGCTTACGGCGGGGCCAATCAGAACGAGATTCTTGCTCTGGCCCAGGAATTAAGAACGCGCGACATTCCCTGCGACGTGCTCGGCCTGGAACCGGGCTGGCAGTCTCATTCGTACTCCTGCTCGTTTCGATGGAGCGATAAGTTTCCCGATCCCGATGCCATGATTTCAAAGCTGAACGCGCAGGATCTTCACATCAACCTTTGGGAGCACGCCTTCACTCACCCGAGTTCTCCCATTTACAACTCTTTGAAGCCGCACTCCGGCGATTACGAAGTTTGGGAAGGACTAGTGCCTGACTTCCTCGATAAAGAGGCGCGTGACATCTTCGGCGGCTATCACGAAGAAGCTCTGATCGCGCACGGCATTTCCGGCTTTAAGCTGGATGAGTGCGATAACTCCGATTACACCCGGAACTGGTCTTTTCCCGAGTTAAGTAGCTTTCCTTCCGGCGCTGACGGCGAGCAGATGCACTGCTTCTTCGGACTGCACTACCAGGACACGGTACAGGCCGTTTACGGTCGCCGCAATCTTCGTACTTTGGGCTTGGTGCGTTCTTCGCACGCCCTGGCCACGCCTTACCCTTACGCGCTTTACAGCGACTTGTATGACCACAAAGAATTCATACGCGCCGTGGCGAACGCAGGCTTTTGCGGTCTGCTGTGGTGCCCCGAAGTGCGCGACGCCAAGAACACGGAAGACTTTCTGCGCCGCCTGCAAACGACAGTTTTTTCGCCGCTGGCGATGGTGAATGCCTGGTATATCAAAAATCCGCCCTGGAAACAGGTGGACCAGGCGGCCAACAACGAAGGACGCTTTGCCGAAGGTTGGGAGCAGTTCGAGGCGCAATGCCGCAAGCTCATCGAGGTTCGGATGCAATTAGGGCCGTATCTTTATGCCGCTTACGCGCGCTATCACCAGACCGGAGCTCCGGCTTTTCGCGCCCTTGTTCTGGATTATCCCGACGACAGCCAGACCTGGGCGATTGATGATCAATACATGGCGGGAGACAGCATGCTGGTCGCGCCCGTTGTGGCCGGTGAGCGCGAACGCGAAGTGTATTTGCCGATGGGTGATTGGTTCGACTTCTGGACGGGTAAGCATTTCACCGGTAAGCAGCGCTTGACGGTTGCGGCGCCGCTGGAGCAAATTCCTGTTTTTGTAAAGAGCGGCTCCTTGCTCCCCCTAGCCAAGCCGACACTGCACACCGGAGACGCGGCTTCCTATCGCCTGACCGTTCGCGGCTATGGCGCTGGCAATCTGCGGAGTGTACTGTACGAAGACGATGGTTCTTCCACGCCGGAATGGACTACCGTCACTCTCCAATGGGACGAAGGTCAGGGGCAGGGAACAGTCCGGAGAGAAGGGCCGAAACAGTCACATGAGTACCTTGTTAGCGCCTGGGAACGTGTTACAAAGTAGTATCAATCACAGCAATACGGCGTTGACATGGTGAGGGGCTCGTCGTACACTGATCGGCAGAGTAGTCGTTAGTCCCTGATAATTCAGGGCATTGGGGTTGGGAGTTTTGGGTATGGCACTCAGTTGTGTACGGATGGCGCTTGCTGCTTTGGTTGGCAGCGCATGTCTTTTTTCACAGGATTTTCGCGGTACCGTGACTGGTCAGATCACGGATGCAAGCGGCGGCGGCGTTGCGAACGCCACGGTCACGATGCAGAATCTGCAAACCAACGAAACGCAGGCACAGACCACCAGCGAATCAGGAAATTATACGATTTCCTATCTTATTCCCGGCAACTACAAGCTCACGGCGGAGTCGCCGGGTTTTCAAACGGCTGTTCAGCCGCGCATTGAGCTTCACACGAATGACAAGCTCACGGTGAATCTCGCGCTGCAGGTAGGGGCAAGTCAAACCACGGTCGAAGTGACCGCCGCCGCTCCGCTGCTGGACAATGCTACCGCTACCCACGGCGAAACCATTGAAAATCTGCGCGTGACGGAGCTGCCGCTGAATGGGCGCAACCCGTTTGGCCTGACCAACCTCTCCACGGGCGTTGTGTTTGCCGGTAATCCGCAGTTTACGCGGCCTTTCGATAACGGCGATAACGTCAACTTTTCCATTAATGGCGGAGTGCGCCAGACAAACTCGTGGCTGCTGGATGGCGTGCCGGATGACGCGGTGACCGACACAAGCGGAGACCGGACGCGCGCCAATCAGAACATTGCTTACATCCCGACGGTTGACGCCACGCAGGAGTTTAAGGTCGTCACCAACTTCTACGATTCGCAATACGGGCGCACCGGCGGTGGCGTGATGAACGTTACCACGAAAAGCGGCACCAACCTGTTTCACGGTACCGGCTATGATTTTTTGCGCCGGTATCAATGGGATGCCAATAGCATTCAGAACAACGCCACTGGGCAGCCGCGATATGCCGTAAATAAAGCCACTGGGGAGAATGTTGGCGGCCACAAGCTCGACCAGTACGGCACGCAGTTTACCGGCCCAGTCTGGATTCCCAAGGTCTACAACGGCCGCGATAAAACGTTCTTCTCCTTCGGTTGGGAGAATTATGTGGAAACCACCCCTTCGCCGATCCTGACCACCGTTCCCACTGCCGCCATGCGCCAGGGCGACTTCTCGCAATCAGGCGTGAGTATCTATAATCCTTTCACGACGCGCCTTAATCCAACTCCCAGCCGGAACAACAACTATATCCGGGATCAATTTCCCGGCAACATTATTCCAGCGAACCTCCTGAGCCCGGTTGGATTAGCGATTATCAATGCCTATCCCGCGCCGAATGTGGGTGGGCCCAACAACACCTTCAACAACTTCATTGCCAGTCCCAATACCAGTTCCGATCACTTCCGCAATTGGATTGGCCGGGCGGACGAAAGCGTAGGCGAAAAAGAACGCATGTTCTTCCGCTACGCGCACAACCGCCGCAATCAAGTCGATAACGGAACCAACGGATTTACCGGCGCTGGCCGGGATGCGCAGGACCCGCTGTTGCGCGTCAACGATAACGCCGTCGCTGACTTTTTAACGGTGTTGTCGCCGAGCACTCTGTTTGATCTTCGCTTTGGATATGCGCGCTTTATTCAGGCGGCTTACCGCACGACGGTTAACGGATTTGATGACACGGCGCTTGGATTTTCGCAGAACTTTTCCGCGAATCAGCGTTTCAATTACCTGCCGCCTCGCATTACCGACACAACGGGCGCTTATCCTACTTTCGGCACGCGCAACCCTAACTCCAACATCACGAACCTGCTTACCTTTGAGCCCAGCCTTTCGGTCGTGAAGGGACGGCAGTCGCTCCGATTCGGAACTGACATCCGGGATATCCGCGCCAATGTATCGGGCGGCTCTTTCCTGTACGGCGCGGGCAACTTCAATTTTGACCGCGGCTTCACGCAGGCGAATCCCGAAGCGGGAAATTCCGGTTCGGGATCGCCGATGGCCTCGCTTATTCTAGGCGTTCCGTCCAGCGGCATTCTGCAGTATGTCCCTCAACTGGCTTATCGCTGGGGCTACTACGGTTTTTATGTGCAGGACGACATCAAAGTAACGCAAAAGCTCACGGTGAATGTGGGCGTGCGGTACGACATTGAGGGCTCGCCGGACGAACGCTACAACCGCCAGAACCGGGGGTGGAATTTTACGCAGCCCAATGCGCTCACAAACGCGGCGCGCAACGCAAACCCGGCGGATTGCCCCGCTTGCGCCAACTTGACCGGCGGCTTGTTATTTGCGGGCGCTAACGGCCAGCCTCGCGGCGCTTATAACAAACGGTACGGCAACATCCAGCCGCGCATCGGCGCTGCTTTTTCACTGACTCCCCTGACTGTGATTCGCGGCGGTTTCGGCGTTTTCTACCTTCCGGAAGCAGAGTACGGCGGCGCGCTTGGTTTTGCCGCTGATACAAACTATGTGTCATCTCTCACGGGCGGCGGCATCAGCAACTTTATCCCGACGACAAACTTCGCGACAGGCAACCCGTTTCCGGCATCGCCGGGATTAGCAAACGGACTGGTTTTGCCGACCGGAGCGGCGTTGGGCTACAACACGGCTTTCGGCAACAACGTGATTGTCGCGAATCCGAATCACGACATTCCGCACGTGTATCAGTATTCATTCGGTATTCAGCGGCAGTTGCCCTTTGACACCAAGCTCGATGTCTCTTATGTGGGCAGCCGCTCGTATCACATTAATACGGGCGACAATAACGTGGGAGGAGCGCGCGACATCAACGCGAACTCAGCCGCTCAGTATGCGCGGGTGCAAGCGAATTCAACCTACTTCAACACGCCTGTGCCGAATCCGTTTGCCGGCCTGATTCCGAACAATCCTTCCCTGAACGGCAATACGATTTCCCGGCAGCAGTTATTGAAACCGTTCCCGCAATTCGGCGCGGTGCAGTATGCGTTCGAGTCCGTCGGCAAGCTTTGGTATGACTCACTGCAGGTCAGCGCGACCAAGCGCTACAGCGCCCATCTCGTGCTGGCGTTGGCCTATACCTTCTCAAAGAACCTGGACGGCACGACCTTTATCAATCCGCAAGACCCTCGGCCCACCAAGCAATTGGCGCAAAGCGACCGGCCGCATCGTCTTGTCCTGAGCGGCGTTTATCAATTGCCTTTCGGCAAAGGCCGCAAGTTCTTAGGCGGCGTGAATCGGGGCTGGGAACAGGCCATCGGCGGCTGGGAATATAACTTCATCGGCACCCTGCAATCGGGAACTCCATTCGCCTTGAACGGCGGCTTCAATCTGATTGCCGACCCAAGGATCAGCAATCCAAGCAACAGCCTCTACTTCAATGATTGCGTTTTGCAGACCAACGGAACCAGCCTTGCGCCGAACGACGCGCGCAAAGCTCTGGTGCCGTGCACCAACCCGGCCTGGCAAGTCCAGCAGCAGTTCAGCCTGCGGACCGTTCCGACCTACAGTTCCGTTCTGCGGAACCCATCCCGCGCGACCTGGGATATGTCTCTGAACAAAAGCTTCAACTTTACCGAACGCATGAGCGCTCAGGTTCGGCTGGAAACGTTCAATACCTTCAATACGCCGCTTCTGGGTGCGCCCAACAATACTCCGACTAATTTGAGCTTCGGCCTCGTCACGGCGAACCAATCGAACTTCCCGCGCAACGTGCAGCTTGGATTCAAGTTCAACTTTTAGATTGAGAAGCTGGTAGCGATGAAGATCAGCGCACTATTACTGCTGCTTTCGCTTTCAATAGGCGCAAGCGCTCAGGAACCACAGATTGCCTCCCTTGGTGACCTCCGCCTCCAGAACGGTCAAACGATCCGCGATTGCAGGATCGGCTATCGAACTTTCGGACGCCTGAATGCGCAGCGCTCAAACGCCGTCTTATTTCCAACCTGGTTCAGCGGAACGACAAAAGATATAGCGGCGCTGGTCGGCCCCGGCAAGTTTATAGATTCAGATCAGTATTACGTCATTGCTGTTGATGCGCTTGGCGATGGAGTTTCCAGTTCTCCGTCCAACAGCGTCACGCAGCCACGTATGCAGTTCCCGAAATTCTCTATCCGCGACATGGTGGAGTCTCAGCATGAGCTGTTGACCAAGCATCTTGGCATCCGGCATCTGCGCGTTGTGATGGGCATATCCATGGGCGGCATGCAAACCTTTCAATGGATTGCTGCTTATTCCGATTTTATGGATTTTGCGATTCCCATTGTCGGTTCGCCCCGGCTTACTTCTTATGATCTGCTCCTCTGGAACGCGGAAGCGCACGCCATCGAAATAGATCCAGGCTGGAAAAACGGCGAGTATGCGAAAAGGCCTGCTGGTATGCGGGTCGTGGCGGATATCCACGCCTTGGCCCTGCAAACGCCTGATTACTGGGTGGAACACACGCAACGCAAGAATTTTGATGATGCTCTGAAACAGAGTGAAGTAAAAACTGAAACCGGTTTCGACTGCAACAACTGGCTACGTCAACTGCAAGCCATGATTGGCCATGACATATCGGAAACTTTCGGCGGCAATATGAGCAAAGCCGCCGAAGCCGTTCATGCCAAGCTGCTGGTTGTCCCAAGCCGGCAGGATCACATGGTCAATCCACATCCGGCTCTCGATTTTGCAAAACTGGCGCACGCGCAGGTCTTCGAGTTAACTGATGATTGCGGCCACGTAGCACCCGGCTGTAACATGGCTCGCGTCGGCGCGGCAATCAACAAGTTTCTCGGACGGCAGTGACATGCCAATTAGTGCGGCCGCATCACGACCTTGATGCACTCATCCTGCTTATCCCGGAAAGTCTTGAAGGCTTCCGGCGCGTCATCCAGTTTCAACCGGTGAGTAATGACAAACGTCGGATCAATCTCGCCTTTTTCAATTCTTTCCAGAAGCGGCCGCATATATCGCTGCATGTGAGTCTGACCGGTTTTGATTGTCAAAGAGCGGTTCATGATGGCGCCGAGCGGTATCTTATCCGCCATGCCGCCGTAAACGCCCGGTACGGAAACAATTCCGCCGTTGCGGCAGGCCATGATTGCCTGACGTAACGCGATAGGCCGTTCCGTTTCCAGCATGAGCGCCTGCTTCACGCGGTCGTAAGCGTAGAGCGGCCCCGACATATGCGCTTCCATCCCGACCGCGTCGATACACGCATCCGGCCCGCGTCCGCCCGTCACCTCCATCAACTTGTCGTAAACGCTTGTTTCTTCATAGTTGATGACTTCGGCGCCAGCCTTGTCATGCGCCATCCGCAGCCGCTCCGGTACGCGGTCAATCGCAATCACCTTTTCCGCGCCCAGCAGATACGCGCTGATAATGGCGAACTGACCCACCGGGCCGCAGCCCCACACCGCTACCGTGTCGCCGCCCTGAATATCGCATTGTTCCGCGCCCATATACCCGGTCGGAAGAATGTCGGAAAGAAACAGCACCTGCTCATCGCTCAGGCTGTCCGGAACCTTGAGCGGCCCTACATCGGCGTACGGCACGCGCGCATATTGCGCCTGTCCGCCCGCATAGCCGCCCACCAGATGCGAATAGCCGAAGATTCCGCAGGGCGAGTGCCCCCATAACTCTTCCGCCATCCAGGCGTTCGGGTTGGAGTTTTCGCACAACGAGAAGTTCTTCCGCTCGCACGAATAACAGCTTCCGCACGAAATCGTAAAGGGCACCACCACGCGGTCGCCCACTTTCAAGTTCTTAACGCCGCTGCCGAGCTCGACCACCTCGCCCATGAACTCATGGCCGAGAATATCCCCTTTGCGCATGGACGGAATGTAACCGTCATAAAGATGCAGATCGGAGCCGCAGATGGCCGTCAGCGTGATCTTGACGATAGCATCGCGCGGGTTCAGGATCTTCGGATCGGGAACCTCCTTGACTTGCAGCTTTTCTTTTCCGTACCAACAATTCGCTTTCATAAATTCCTTAATTTCAAAATTTGCGGGCTACTTTAAGAGCAGTACTTTCGCGCTAAGTATTGGAGGCTTCTCGTCCTGAACTCTGGCCCTCAATGGTAGGAACCTCACCGGTTTCAAGAACCGCTTTAAAGCGCCGGAGATCCATCTTGGCTTGAACGCTTGGCTCTTCTCCAAACAGCTTGGCGATAACGGAACCAAGCTTGCCGCCGGGCGGGGCGTAATCAATCGTTGCTTTCACAATGGTGCCGTGTCCCGCTGTCGCTTTCAGGAACTCCACGGAACCGGAATTTTCAATATCGGCTCCCGGCAGCGACTGCCACGCGATACGGCTCGGCGAATCCTGCGTCAGTTCCGCGTCCCACTCCACGGTTGTTCCCGCTGGCGCTTTTACCACCCAGTGCGACCGGCCATCTCCCAATGCAGTAACGGATTCAACGTGCTCCATGAAACGCGGCAGATTTTCGAAATTGCGCCAGAATTGATAGCACTCTTCCGGCGTCTTATTGACCGCCATGGTTTGTATGGTGCTAATTTTGCTGGAAGGAGACTGCAATTGCGCCGCGCAGATCACATCCAGCGCGGTAATTCCCGCCACCACGCCGATAGCCGTGCCTACTTTGCCCTTTTCCGCGTCGGGGGAGCCAAGACCCGCGCCGAGCAGCGCAAGATCCACCGCATCACCGGCCACGCGTCCCATTATGGATCGCGTCGGATTCTTTTCCGTTAAAATCGCAATCCCGGCCGCAATCTCACGCGCTCCCATGGAGCGAATCAGCGTTTCCTGCCCGCGAATGCCGATCATCTGACCGATCAAACGCGGTGCAAAAAGCTGCGCTGCGCCTAAGCCGATACTAAACCACCCTAAAGCGCGCGCTCCCCTGACCGCGTTTCCATTACTTTCGCCATCCGCCGAATCAGACCGCGCGCCTTGCTCTACTGCCATGCTGCTGTTGTATGTCACTTCAGTTGCCACTCACTCAGTGGACGTGATTGGGATAGCAGCATTTCACCCGTACATTCCCTAGGAGCCTGTCCGAGAATTGCGGATTTTGACAGCCAGATCCACACCTTTCACGTAGCACGAATTTTCGGTTGGATCCGGCATTTCAGGTGCCGGATTCGCCGATGTCGTTACAGAGCCCCTTACGAAGCAAATTCGACCGAAAATCATGCGCCAAAGCTCGATTGGGTTGTCCGATGGGCTTACTGAGTCGCGAACAACCTCAGGATATTGTGGGTCAGACAAACCAGTGCCCACTCGCCTTGCACTTTTGTCTTCCCTCGTAGCAAGAATTGTCGAAATCCCCGCGCTTGCTTGATCTGCCCGAACACCGGCTCCACCACGCATTTGCGCGCTGCATAAATCGCCTTACCGGCTTTGGTTTGTAGCCTCCGCCGCATCCTTTCCACCCTCGTCGCACCTTTGGGCAGTGGTCCAGGCTGGCAGGGTTGGCGGTGCTCACCGTGTTTCTGCTTGCCGGTGGCAATGTAGCCTTCGATCTTGCGCTCGGGATCTTCGCTGGATTCCAGCCTTTGCAGATTCTCCTCCGAACAATATCCACTGTCCGCAAGAATCGCTGCCGGACGCTGTCCCGATTGTTGTTCAATAGCTTCTACCATCGACTCCAGTTGCTCTTTGTCGTTCGCCGCCTCCGTCACCAACTGACCAACGATTAAGCCCCTCGCCGGTTCCACCGCCGCTTGCGCATTGTACCCTTGCACAAACCCGTCGCCACCCTTCCTGATGCGCGACTCCGGATCGGTGAAGTTGTACTGATCTTTCTCCCCGGGCTTCGCCTTCTTGGCTTCGGCGGCCTCCTTGCCTGCTGCCGCCGCCTTGTCCCGTGCCCGTTGCTCGACCACTTTCTTAGCCATCTTGATCTTGGCCAAGCGCGTCTCCCGCCGCCGCAACTCATCCGGCCATTCGTCGCCCCGTTTGTTGCCGTGATGCCGGTCTTCCTCTTCGTCAGCCGCCTCGGCCTGGGCCAACAACTCCTTCACTTCTTCCTTCAGTTGTTTCTGCTTCTCCTGCATCCGTCCATAGCTCATCGCCTTGTGCTTGCTGGCGTTGGCCTTGATCTTCGTTCCATCCACCGACACACGACCCAGTTTTACCGCTCCCGACTCCAGCGCCATCTCCAGCACTTGCTCGAAGAGATTTTGCAGCGTCGCGATGTGAATCTTCCGAAAGGCGGAGATCGTACGAAAGTCCGGGTCATTGCCCGCCGCCAACACCCGGAACGGAATGTCTTCCTGGAGGCGCTTCTGAATCCGCCGTGAACTAAATACCCCGGTGCAGTAGCCGTACACCAACAACTTGATCATTAACCGCGGATCGTAGGGCGGCTGGCCTCGCTTCTCTTCTCCGTACACCGCATGCACTGCCGACAGGTCCAGTTGATCGACCACGTCGCTCACGAAGTACACCAGATGATCTTCAGGTAGCCATTCCTGCAAGCTTGGCGGCAGCAGCAGGTCTTGATCGGGGAGGTAGGGTCGGTAGCCCTTCGGCATAGAACATTATTTACCGATTCCGTTCTCCATGTTTCCTCAATCTTTAAGAATTCTCGGACAGGCTCCTAGCTTGTCAGTTTACGGCTATTAACGCTACTTAAAAATTAGCTGCTGGTGCAAAGCTTAGCCGACACACCCGATAGTGACAATGCGCACGCTGCTGGCAGGCCGCATCGCGCAGCGCCCTTTGCGGTTCGGATTAATTTTTGATGCTCGTGATTCTTGGTTTCCAGCTTGCCACTCATAGCAGTAAAGCGGCACCAGCGGCCCATCCCGTCTTACAGGCCAAGCGGCGGTAAAGTCAACGTGCCTTGGATCTTGGACAACGGAATGCACGCTCGAAACGGCGAGAAATTTGATCCAAAATGTCGCAATATCGGCAACACTGAGTTAATCGGCAAACGCTCACGACGAGTAGTTCCGGCATAACCTGGCGGCACGCTAAGCGACTACGTGCCGTTTTACTCTACCCCGTACTCGATCATGATGTTCAATATCAGGACAGGACACAGCGTTAACCAGATTCCTAACGATGAGATCGTCATCTTCGTGTCGTCTCTGCCGCGCATATCGAAGCAGGGAGGAAAATTCGTATTCACGAATCAGCACGCATACCCGCTTGCGGCAAAGTATTTCAATACGCTAAATGGTCTCGACGAAATCGATTGGGACTTGCTGAATCGAAGGGATTTTAAACACGACCCTGACGATCCTGCAAAGAAAGAGCGGTATCAAGCGGAAGCGCTAATCTGGAAATACGTGCCGATCCAAGCTCTGCTGGGGGTCTGTTGCTATAGCTCGGCTACCAAGGAGCGCATTGGGCGTGAGGTCGAGCGACGCGACCTCGCCTTCAACGTTGCCGTGCAGCCCAACTGGTATTTCGAATGATGACATTTCTTCAAGGCAATCTGCTCGATGCTTCTGCCGAAGCTCTCGTCAACACTGTCAATACAGTCGGTGTCATGGGAAAAGGCATAGCCCTGATGTTTAAGGAAGCGTTCCCCGAGAATTTCCGGGCTTATGAAGAGGCAGTCAAGCGCAACGAGGTTCATATCGGACATATGTTCGTAACCGAGAACCGAACCCTGGATGGGCCTAAATGGCTGATCAACTTTCCGACAAAGAAACACTGGCGTCATCCCTCAAAGTTGGAATGGATAGTTGATGGATTGAATGATCTCCGGTCAGTCATTCAGGAGAAGGAACTCCAATCGATTGCGCTTCCTCCTTTGGGCTGCGGAAATGGAGGGCTTGAATGGGCCGAAGTGCGGCGCGAGATCCAACGCGCCTTGGGTGATTTGCAAAATGTCAGCATCCTAGTATTCGAGCCGACAGCCAAGTATCAGAATGTCGCCAAGCGGAACGGAGTTACGAGGCTGACGCCTGCTCGCGCTCTCGTTGGTGAAATGATTAGGCGTTACTGGGTGCTAGGGATTGAATGCACGTACTTAGAGGTACAAAAACTTGGCTGGTTCTTGGAACGAACAATACAAGAGCTTGGTATTAAAGATGATTTGAATCTGCAATTCAAGGCTGACAAGTATGGTCCGTACTCGGACCGGCTGCGGCACTTGCTGGACGCTTTAGACGGAAGTTATCTGCATTGCGACAAACGACTCAGCGATGCTGGCCCTTCGGACACAATTTGGTTTGATGAAGGGCGACGTTCCTTCATGGAAGCTTACCTGAAACAGGAGACTTCAGCCACGCTGCGGCTTGTATTGGATCGTACTGCGGAACGAATTGACGGCTTCGAGTCACCGCTTGGCATGGAACTACTGTCAACGGTAGACTGGCTGATCCAACGCGAGGGTTGCGAACCGACACTGCCGGGCATCCGCGAGGGCCTTCAACACTGGCCAGCCGGACCCCAAACAGCAGAACGTAAGCTACGGCTGTTTGATGACCGGCTCCTAGAATTCGCTTTAGATCGGCTGATGCCTACGCCGGTGAGTACAGAAGAGGGTGCTTAGAGCAGTTTTTGTCCTCCTAAGACCTATTGTCAACGAGAGGCGTAGAAGTCACCACTCTAATACGATAGCAATCTTAAATAATAGTTGCCCCGCCATATTGCACAAGAAATGCGGCGAGGCGCTTCCAAACCTCATTCTGTATGTCGATGATTTCACTAAAATCGACCGAGGGATGTTTAAAGATTACTAAGCAAGAGGCGAGAAGGATATCGAGATGGACTCCACACATCCAGCCCAGCTCAAGTGGCAGTTTCGGAATTATGTTTTCTTGGGCGAAATCTCTTAGGTTCATCTCGCTCAAGCCCTTTGCCTCTGAATAAGCAACGTTCCGCAGAAAATTCATCCGGTTAGTATGCGCCTTCTTCGATGCATAGTCGTAGTGTTCGCCGAGCTTTTGGATAATTTTTGGTGCGTTTTGCGGAAAGAGTTGGTTGCGCCTCGTTTGATCTTTGAATGCTTGGCGAGCCACTTCATCATACTCCTGGTCGGCGAGATACGTATCAAAGGTTCTCTTGTCATTGAGAAGCCGATGAGCCAATCCTGCGGCCTCGATCGCACCTCGCGTCTCGCGGTACATGACACCCGCGTGGCCACGAAATAGGTTATTTGCGCCAGTCACCAAGTGCTTTATGCACAATCCGAAGAGCAGCGCCCCGGCATGTTTCTCCTGGTCAGTTTGGAGGAGCCGTACCAGCAATTCATGCTGTCCGGCGTAAACGCCTAACACAGCGTCGGGAAAATAAGCAGCGTCACCGATTCCCTCCCGCACAAGCTTATAGTTCTTCTCGTCATTGTCGTTAATAGCGGATATTTCAAAATCCACGTTGATAGGGTACTGCAATCATTTACTACGGATTGCGTTTGCGAAAGACCGGTATGTCATTGTTATAGCTGCAAGTCACCAGAAGCCCAAACAGCGCGATCTCGGCCAGCGATGAGGAACGGCATATTACAAGGATTTACCTCCACTGAAGGTCCTCATGTACTTGAGGCTTCTCGTTCTAAATCCCATAATGCCTAGAAACGAACGGCCCAAGTCCTACCAGGATGGATTCGTGGGTAGCTCAGAGGTGAACTGTGCAATGAGATACACAACAGAGAGCAAGTCTCGCACGCGGTAATTACAGTCAATATTCTTCGCATAACTGGCGGCAAAGAACTGATTCCTGCGGTGAATAAGGCTTATAATCTCCGCAGTAGGTGCGGAGAATGTATATCCATGAACTTCAAGACTGGCCTCACTTTCACTGGAACCCGGAACAACTCGCTGAGCCTCTGGCTTTCGTGCGTTATCGGCAAGGTCGGCTCATCGGACACATGGAAGCCCTTGGGTTGGGTCTCCAGCAGGAAGCAGTCCTGCAAACCCTGACAGCCGATGTCCTGAAAACCAGCGAAATTGAGGGGGAGAAGCTTGACGCCGAACAGGTCCGGTCTTCGATTGCCCGACGTCTCGGCATAGACATCGGCGCTCTCAAGCCAGCGGACCGCCACGTGGAGGGTGTCGTCGAAATGACGCTCGATGCGACACGCCACTATGACCAGCCGCTCACTGCCGAACGCCTGTTCGCGTGGCATGCCTCCCTGTTTCCTACGGGGTATAGCGGAATGACAAGAATCAGGACAGGGGCTTGGCGTGACGGCAGTACAGGAGCGATGCAGATCGTCTCAGGTCCTGTCAGGAAAGAGCACGTCCATTTCGAGGCGCCCAAGGCAGACCGGCTTCACTCCGAAATGCAGGGATTCCTCGGCTGGTTCGAGAACGATGGCGGCACCGACCCTGTGTTGAAGGCCGGCATGGCCCATCTCTGGTTCATCACGGTCCGCCCTTTCGATGACGGGAATGGCCGGATCGCCCGCGCCATCGCGGACTCGGCTCTCGCGCGATCGGAGAACAGCCCGCAACGGTTCTACAGCATGTCGGCGCAGATCCGGCAGGAGCGCCCCGCGTATTACAGCATTCTGGAAGCAGCACAAAAAGGGACGATGGACATCACGCCCTGGATGAGCTGGTTTCTCGACTGCCTCGGGCGGGCTATCGACGGAGCGCAAACAACTTTGAGCGCCGTTCTCGCCAAAGCACGCTTTTGGGAACGCATGCAGGGAATACCTCTGAACGAACGTCAACGCCTCGTTCTGAACCGGCTGCTCGATGGCTTTGAGGGGGTGCTCACGACCTCTAAATACGCAAAGCTCGCCCACTGCTCGCAAGACACGGCGCTGCGTGACATTCTGCCGCTGGTCGAGCGTGGAATTCTCCTCCGCAATCCCCCAGGCGGCCGCAGCACGAGCTATGCTCTTGCCCAAGCATAACCCTTTCAACCAGCTTGATTCCGCCCGAGATAACGTTTCCGATCGAGGCAGGCCGTTGCCACTACCGAATAATGAGGTCAAGAAAATAGCGCCCGTTGCCGCCCTCGGCATAGACGCTGATCACGTACTCACCGGACTCCGGCAAGACGCCCCTAAAATCTTTTACGTTCTCGCTGGCAATGCACCCCGCTTTGGCGTTCAGCGCCTGGATATACACGCCAGGATCACGCCGTAAATACACATCAAATAAAACAGGATTTTGCTCGTCTTCGGGAACGACATGGATGCTCATCTCTTGCCCCTTTTGGGCCGTTAAGAAATAGTTGTCGATTCCTCCCTCCTCCATGGAACCGCTGATCATCGTGGCCGCCGTGCATTTTTTGAATTGTATATGCTGCGTTACGATTCCCGTCAACGGTATCGTCAGGTTCGCTGGTTTCGTCAGCAGTTGTAAGCGCGAACGACACGCGTTTGCTACAAATGCGCTGACATCCAGTGGTGTTGCCGGTTGACACGGGAAGGCGAGTGTCCGAAAGGACTGCTCGACATTTAACAACTTGATGAGGACGGTTGCGCCGCACGGAATCGTGGTGAAATGAACCATTCCCTCCTTATCCGTCGTCTTGCGCCAGGATTGCTCTTGGGTTCTGACGAGTACGTCCACTCCGGCGTAGGGGGTTGAACCGGAGACGCCGGCATCCTGAATTCGGATGCTGAGATCACGGTTAGCGACAGCGTCTCCGCGCGCTACGGGCAAGGCGCTTCGCGAATGACCGGCATCAATGCGTTGTACACTACCCTGCCGCGCTGCCATCGGAGCGCCCTGCCCTTGCAACGCCAGCAATGACAGGAAACATACTGTAAACAGAATTTGCATTTTGGGAACTGTCAACTAAAGCGTTTCAGCACTATGGACCGCATAAAGTGCCATATGCTTCGCCGAAAACAGAGATCATCTCCTGTGGTTCAGCGTAACAGTGCTCAAATCCAATTGACAGCGCCCAAAATGCTAGATCCCAATCCGTCACTAGCCAACGGAATAGTCCAAACTTCAGAAGGACGGAGAAGTTCTTCCTGTCGAACCTACTGTTAGTGTTTTTCCCTCAGTCGGCTGCCTTTTCTACTTTATGACCGGCCTCTTGGATCTTCTCACCTGCCTTATGAGCAGCCTCTTTAGACTTATCGGCTACCTTGTCCGTCGTGTCCTTCGCCTTATCAGCACCCTTATCGATTTTGTCTTTTACGTCGTCTTTTGCGGACATACACTCTCCTTTTACGGGACCTGATAACAGGAAATGTGATTCACCTGTTAAATCTTGCGAGACTCTGTCCCCGACAAGTTGGTCACGGTCCTGCCGCCCGATTCTGACCCCAGCATGGATTCTGACCCTAACGTATGAGAACTCACAGCCTTCTCGCCCGCTGAAGAGATGTCCTCGGCTCCAGCGCTGCCGAGAATGTCTTTGGCTTTACTGACCCAAGCGGAATCATCACAATGGACGGAGACTAAAATGCTGCCCCCTTTGACGCGGCCTTCATACCGTTTGGCTTCATACTCCGGGATGCCCATCCCGACCAAGGCCCCAATCAGACCGCCGGTAGCCGCGCCTACTCCTAAACCAGCCAAGGCTCCCATGATGGGTCCCGCCGCGATGAACGGTCCGACACCGGGAATCGCCAAAGCGCCGATACCCGCCAGGAGCCCCAGCGTTCCTCCCAGGGCACCGCCCGCCGTCGCCCCGGTCGTTGTCCCTTCCGGAGCCTTTGTGTTCTTCTCCGCTGCAAATTCCTTGCTGGTCTGTTTATCCGGCGCCAAAACGGAAATATCGTCGTTTCTGAAACCAGCCGCGTGCAAGGCGTCTACCCCTTGTTCGGCTTGCGCCTGCGTGGAAAAAATTCCAAATACTGCTGTGTTATTGCCTGCCATAATTCCTTTGCTCCTAAACTTAGCTACTTTGCATCCCCTTTGACGGTGATGTCATTGGTCACATTGCCAGTGCCGGCAACTTCCGTGGCTTTGGCCTCGATGGCCTTCTTCTCATCTTCCGTGTGGACAGGTCCCTTAAGTGTAACTTTGCCGTGTTCGGAAATGATTTTGATGTTGTGCGCGTAGGTCGAGAGCGACTTATCTGCCACCACCGCCCGACGAATCTTGCGCATCGTCTCTCGATCGGAGCTGGCGTTCTTTCCCTGATCGGCGGTCGGCTCCGAGGTCTTTCGATCCCGTTTGTTTACCTTCGTGTTATCAGACGAAGGATTGGACTGGGTGGCGGTTTGTTGAGCAAACATCGGCCCCACCAATAAACTGATCAGGCACAGTCTCGCGACGGCCAAACCTTTTTCCCTAGACAGCATGAAACTCCTCTCCCATAAAGATTCTCTTACTGGCCCGACCTGCTCGGTACCGCATGGAACAACACCAAGGTCCTGGAATCGACGCCAAAGTACAGAATGGCATTTCCTGCTCCCGGCAGTTGGGCCTACTCAGTGGACTCGCTGAGTCAGAATTTGTATCGTTTTTCGTTTCTGAGCAGAACCCGGCAGCGATACTCGCAACGGATCGGCTTCCTGCGATGATGGGGCATAGCCCACCAGAAAGTGCTCTCGCTTACGTGCGAGTGGTGCCGCGCAAATGGTCGGGAACATCGCGTTTCCGAAGTCCGAGTAGGCCCGCTAAACCAAGTAGTCCTAACCAGCCATAGTCAAAGCCCCTCCGGTCATCCGTACGGTTATTCGTCATACTGGAACTTTGGCCAGCAGTATTGGTGTCCGTTGCTGTCTGCGCGGCAACAGTTCCGAGCGCCAGTCCTGCCGCCAGTACGCCGATCATTAATTGTCGTAAAATTTCCATGCACGTGAGAGTTTTCCGTACCCTTTATGTTGCAACATTCGTATAGAAGGCGTACTAAGTCTTTCTTACAGGCTGTACGGGTACCTCCAGGATTTTAAGCGTATCGTGATCCACGAGCGCTGCACCCACTTGAACGACGAGCGGCGCTTATATCGGTACAAAGTAGACGCGCAAACGGGCGACATCCTGCCAAAGAAAACGAGCATCAGCGCAACGAGGCGGGTGAATTCACGGGCGGCAACTCTGCGGACGCACCGCAGCTACAATCCGACATCGCTCCTTATTTTCAGCACAGCAAGGAGGATCTTGCGAGGCGGCGGCTACTTCCACCACCGGCGGCTGACTCTTTTCTATTT
>JAABUZ0100002369.1_pt1 | contig 31522 bp, 29 predicted proteins | sample 5562091 | NCBI WGS metagenome assembly JAABUZ01 (sample SAMN12813069, study PRJNA571459) | rock metagenome | isolation source: Antarctica rocks | place: Antarctica: Victoria Land, Linnaeus Terrace sud | collected 2015-12-21
TTCCTGAGAGCATCGATGCTGCTATGCTTGCGTCATGAACGCTGAAATCTGCACGCACGCTCTTGACCGGGTACCGCTGTCGCTCATCATCGACGACTCAACAGCTCTGGTCAATCTTAACTACTTCTTTCTCCGAGACCGCAATATCCATCGCGGGGAGCAGCAGCGATGGGAGGACGTGCCAGTCGTCACCCCTGAGTCGTTTACGAGGGAGTGGGCGGAATGGTGTGCGGACAACGGGGTACGTGGCAAGTTTAGCGTTGTGCCCAATCCCGCAGGTATTGGTCGGCTCGACCACGGCCTTCCCCTCTTCGGGGCCGCACATCTCAAGAGCTGGCTTACGATGTGCCGTGAGGTGATCGTCCCCAACTTTGACATCACGCCTGAGATGCTGACGCATACGTTTGTCGCTGATCTCGACACGATGCGCCCGCGATCGCCCGAGATCTGGGAACAGTATGATTGGTCGTCCTTTACCCCGGAGGACGACGTTACGCGGTACATCGCGCTCTCCTGCGAGATTTTGTCAAACATTGGCCTGCCACCTCAGGGAGTCACTTCGCCGGGTGGCTTCGGTGGCAGATGCCTCGACCTGTATGCACGCGTTGCGGGAGATGGCTGTCGGTCGGTGACGGGTAATCCAACCCCGTTTTTCTTTCAGCGCCTGGTGGTCAAAGGCACCGAGATCACGACGCCCGTGTGGTATGCAAGCCGTGCATCGGGCACCGCCGTCGGAGAAATTATTGCCTGCACCGATGACTTCACGGGTTCCTGGACAGGTTACGGCGACGTCAATGCCGACTACTACATTTCTGCTGATCTCCAGGGTGGGCGCCTGCCTGAGGTGATCGATGCTGGCGCGCCGTGCGTCGTGTGCAGTCACTGGCAGGGGATGTACGGCCTACACGACGGGGATCGTCGCGGTTTTCGCACGCTCAAGACCATCGTTGAACGGTTGCGCCAGCGTGATCCTGCAGGCGAACGAACACGCTGGCGGACCTGCAGTGAGATCTCGAATTACGCGTGCGCCCGTGAACTGGCCACGCTGACCATCGATGGTGACGCGTTGCTTCTGGATCTGCCGGTCACGGTTCCGGAACTGACGCTGCGGCTCCCCGACACCCGGGCACGGTCCATCCACGTCGATGGAGTGCCTCTTGTGGAAGCCAGCGGCCGTCAGTCCTTTGGCAGTGGAAGCTTCTGGATCGATGGCAAGGACACGTTGCTAGCCTTTGACCCTCACCCCGCGTCGCGGAGTGTCCGTGTCGTGGTACGCGACACCGAGGACACACACAACCGAGCTTCGCGGGACACCCGTTCCCAGGAGTGAACGCATCACCTTGCGCGTGATGGTGCGGGTCGCGGGGAGGAACGCCGGGTGCCTGGACCGATGAAAAGGAGCGCATGAGAGTGAACACTGTCTACGCAGGCGTCTTCCCGATTGCCCCGACGCCGTTTGACGACCACGGGGACATCGACATCGAAGGCCAGAAACGCGTGATCGATTTCATGATTGACGCGGGAGTGAACGGTATCTGCATCCTGGCCAACTACTCCGAGCAGTTCTCGCTGACCGATGCCGAACGCGAACAACTGACGGCGGTGATGCTGCAACACATCAGCGGCCGGGTGCCGGTCATTGTGACCACCAGTCACTTCAGTACCCGTGTGGCCACCGAGCGTAGCAAGCGTGCGCAGGAGGCCGGAGCCGACATGGTGATGCTCATGCCGCCGTACCACGGTGCGACGATCCAGGCCGACGCAACGGGCGTGCTCAATTTCTTTCGCTCGGTCGCCGGGGCCATCAGTATTCCCATTATGATCCAGGATGCACCCGTCAGCGGTACGGCCCTTTCCGCCGACTTCCTTGCCCTGCTGGCGCGGGAGATTGAGCAGATTCGCTACTTCAAAATAGAGGTGCCGGGAGCGGCGGGCAAGCTACGGGAACTCATTCGTCTGGCTGGTTCTACCATCGACGGCCCGTTTGACGGCGAAGAGAGCATCACCCTCATGCCAGACCTCGATGCTGGCGCAACTGGGACGATGCCCAGCGCGATGATTCCCGACGTCCTGCGCCGGGTTATGGATCATGCGCGAGCAGGACACCGTGACAAGGCAATCGCGCTCTACGAGCGGCATCTCCCGATGATCAACTTTGAGAACCGCCAGTGTGGTCTTCGCGCCACCAAGGTGTTGATGCGTGAAGGCGGCATTATTGCCAGCGATGCCACGCGCCACCCGCTGGCGCCGTTGCATCCCTCCACCCGCGCCGGTCTCATCGAACTCGCGCACCGCTTCAATCCACTGATTCTCAACTGGGCCAGGTAGCGCAACGGACGATCCGGGTTACTCAGTCAGGTACTGCTCGTCCGTCCCACCAGAGGGTGACCAGTTGTCGCGGTGGCATACGGAATGATCCACCCTGTGCTGTGGCCTGTTCAGCGAGTGCGCTGGCGATATCTTCGTCTCGATCAGCCGGTAAGCAGAGACGACGACGGGTGAGTGCGACGAGATCCGCATCCACGCCAGTGTCTACGGCATGGCCTTGCGGCGATACGTCCCAGTCCTCCCGTGCAGGGTTCATGCCGAGCTCTCGTAACACCGCCACGGCGTCATCAGCCGTGGGGGATGTAGGCCGCACCAGTCCGTGAAACCGGAGCCAGAGTGGGCTGAGCACGCTCAGGGGATGTACCGCTGTCAGTTCAAGGACGACCCGAACGCGAGCGTGTGCGGTGAGCGCGTGAAGGAAGGGCGCAATGTCTGAAACGTTATACGCAACGTGGTGGCAGACGACGACATCGGCCACAGGTGATGCATCCGAAATGTCAGGCCACCGGCCCTCTATCGTCGTTGCCACCAGTCCCAGGGATTCCGCTCGCTTTCTGAACGAGTCGAGGAGGGCACGCGAGGAATCGACGCCCGTGATGGTACGGGCACGGGGGGCAAGGGGAAGTGATGCCGCTCCGCCACCACACCCGACGTCCAGAATGTGTCCATGCTCGGGAAGTCGCTCACCAGCCCGAAGATTCGATGGCGTGTGACGTCCGATCGCCTCATCCGCTCGCCGTGCGAACACGGGCACGGGAAATCCCCAGGGGGACTCCGGCGCCGCCTGGAGGATCTCCGGGGGGATCGCCCAGGAATCGAGGTCGCGCTGCCACCGCAAGGCGGCACTCACGACGCAGTCTCCGGCTGCTGGAACCACTCGACCGGAGCGTTGTCGGTCGCGTCGCGAATCCGTTCGAGTGCGGGGTACATCGCGAGGAACTCGGCCGTAGGCGTACCTTCCCCACGTGCCCAGGCCATGCGACGTTTTCCACTCGCGCCGTGGGCGTCGGCATCGACCCAGATTTCCAGTGTCAGGTAGTCTGGCGTGGTGCGCTCACTACCTCTTCGCGACCACGAAAAATGCTGAAGACCCGGTTCGCAGCGGAGAAAATAGGAGGTCAGCGCCTCGAGGTCGCGTTCAAATGCCTGCGCGCTGACGCCAGCGCGAAGCGTACAGCGTCGGACACCAATGAAGTTTGCCATGGCACCACGTCTCCCTTGTGCTCACAGTATAATCCGCAACGCCGCTATCCGCGTGGTGATGCACATTGTATGCGGCCGTCAGGAGCGACGCGGAGCTGCTGTTGTGGCTTCACGAGACAACGCGCTTCGAGCCACATCGTGACGATGCGTCTAATGGGCGCATCGCGAGCGTATCGTATGCTGCTTCACCGCACAGATACCTCCGCTGCTTCTAGTGTACGCGCCTACGCCACCTGCTACCTCATCCGACACTGGTACAATAAGGAGATATGTATGTGCTCTGGCCGTTCGCGCAGACGCGGGGCCATCTCCAGCCAGGGACCAGATGACCGAGGGATTCGAGCAACGGCTCGCCAGTCTTCCGACCCGGCCCGGCGTCTACCTCATGAAAGATGCCAGCGGGACCATCATCTATGTGGGCAAGGCACGATCGCTGCGCAACCGTGTCCGTACCTACTTTCAGTCACTCGATGATGCACCGGGGCGCACCCGTGCGATGGTGTCGCACATCGCCGACTTCGAGTACATCGTTACGTCATCGGAACTGGAAGCGCTGCTCCTCGAAGATAACCTCGTTAAGAAGCACAAGCCGCGCTACAACGTACGACTCCGCGACGACAAGCATTACCCATACATCCGCGTCTCCCTGGAAGAGCAGTATCCGCGCATCTACCGAGTGCGCCAGATGCGCGACGACGGCGGCCGGTACTTCGGCCCGTTCACCAGTTCACAGGCCGTCAACGAGACGCTGGCGTTGGTCAAGCGGCTGTTCCCCTACCGGTCGTGCAACCTCGACATTCGGGATGAAGCCGAAGATCCTACCCACGGCCGCGCCTGCCTCGAATATCACATCCATCGCTGCCTGGCCCCCTGTATCAAAGCGGTAGACCAGACAACGTACCGCGCCACCATCGAGCAGGCGTGCCTGTTTCTTGCTGGAAAGCAAGCTGACGTTGTGAGGACACTCCGCGATCAGATGGCCGTGGCGGCGGAGTCGTTGCAGTTCGAACGAGCCGCACGTCTGCGTGACCAGATTCAAGCGGTGGAGCGCGTGATCGAAAAACAGAAGGTTGTGTCTTCGACCCTGATGGACCAGGATGTCATCGGTCTGGCACGCGAAGATTCCCAAGCGTGCCTGCAACTCTTTTTGGTCCGCGGCGGGAAGATCACCGGCCGCGATCACCACGTCTTTCACGATGTCGATGAGGTGCCGGACGGGGAGCTGTTATCGGCGTTCTTGCAGCAGTTCTACAACGACGCCGTGGCGCTACCGACCGAAGTGCTGCTGCCAACCGAACCCGACGATCTGGACTTGCTCCAGGAGTTTCTTCGATCGTCACGCAAGGGACGCTCGGAACTGCTGGTGCCAAAGCGAGGCGACAAACAGAAGCTTGTCGACCTGGCCAGTGAGAATGCCCGTGAACTCCTGGCTCATGAGCGCGTGAAGTTCCTCTCGAACCGGCAGCGCACCCTGGAAGCCGCGTCGGAGTTAGGGCGCTACCTGGAGCTTCCCGGTTTCCCACACCGCATCGAGTGCTACGATATTTCCAACATTCAGGGTACCAGCGCCGTGGGGGCGATGGTCGTCTTCCTTGATGGCCAGCCGCGAAACCAGGAGTACCGGCGCTTCAAGATTAAGACCGTGCAGGGCTCCGACGACTTCTCCATGTTGCAGGAGATGCTGCGGCGGCGCTTTAGCCGCGCCGTCCGCGACCGTGCAGACGCGGCGGAGCAGGCCGACGTGCTTGATGCCGACCAGATCGTCGCGGTAGACCCCGACACGAGCGAGCCTCTGGCTGCCGTCATGACTGCCGACGAGCGCGCCGCCGACAGCGGAGAGATCCGTGAGGGGTGGGCCGCCTGGCCCGATCTTGTTATCGTCGATGGGGGCAAGGGACAGGTGAGTTCCGCGGCAGTAGTGTTCGCTGAACTGGGCATCTCACACATTCCGCTCTATGGACTCGCGAAGCAGCAGGAAGAGCTATTTAAACCGGGCGAGAGTCGTTCGCTGCTGCTACCACGCACCGCACCGTCTCTCTACCTCCTGCAGCGCATCCGCGATGAAACACACCGTTTCGCTATCACGTTTCACCGCCAGGTGCGCGGAAAAAAGAGCCTTGTATCGTCCCTGGATGCCGTGCACGGGATCGGTCCGGCCCGAAGAAAGGCACTAATCCGCACGTTCGGGTCCGTTCACGGCATAAAGCAGGCCACCGAGGAAGACCTTTGTAAGGTGCAGGGCATCACGCCACAACTGGCCCAGCGTATCAAGCAGGAGTTGACGCCAGAGGGCTGACCAGGGATCGCCGTGCGCGCTCCGTAACAGACATGCCCCTGAGACGTATACTGGCTGTGCTAGAGGGAGCACGCACATGATGCGTTACACCGTCATTGAGGGACGCAACGGCATTTGTTTTGTGGCACCTCAAGAGGCTCTACCACAACTTGTCGCTGCCTGTTCGCACGATCCGCTCACGATAGAGCAGTTCTTTCTGGCGGTGGCACAGTATGCGCCGACGCTGCGAGATCATATTACCGCGGGCCTGGCGGTGTTCGATGAACACAATCTCCCCGGCCACGTCGACCATATCCATCAGGCACTCAAGGCGGCCGGCTTGAAGCATCCAACGCCCCCGTTTCGGATTCTGGACGAAGTAACCCGACAGGCCAGTCTCGAACCGTTTAAATGGGGGCTGGTGCTGTTTAACGTACCCAGTAAGCGGATTGTTCAGATACAGAATACCTACATGCCCATACGGCGGGAGGGCCGGGTGGTCGTCGAAGGCACAACAGATCGGCGGCGTGCGCGTACGTATCGACTTCCCGCATACTGGCGCATCGTTCCCTGACAGAGCATCTTCACGGGTGCTATAGTGCCTCCTACCTGGGAGGAGTTTCATTGCGTATTGGTATCATTTCCGACATCCACGGCAACTTCACAGCCCTGGAGGCCGTGCTCCATGCGCTGGGGACGGTCGATCAACTCTGGTGCCTCGGCGACCTCGTCGGATACGGCGGCCAGCCGAATGAGTGCGTCGAGTGTATTCGAGAACGCACGACGCATGTCCTGCGGGGCAATCACGATCTGGCCGCGCTGGGCTTCCTGACTACTGAAGAGTTCAACCCCACCGCTGCTGCCGCCGCACAGTGGACGGGCGAGCAGTTGACCCAGGAAAACCGCGCATTTCTCGAATTTCTGCCGGAAATGAAGGTGGAGATGCAGCGTTACACCCTTGCGCACGGCACTCCACGTGACCCCATCTGGGAGTATCTTCTCAATGGCATGCAGGCGATAGAAAATCTGCACCTAATTGATACACCGATGTGTTTCGTCGGCCACAGCCACGTTCCGCTGTACTTCAATGAAAAAGGGCAAGGCGGCATCGCTGGCGATGGAAAAACGGTGAGCCATCAAACGTTGAAGTTCGAGCGCATCATTGCAAACCCCGGCTCCGTTGGCCAGCCGCGCGACCAGAATCCGCTGGCGGCGTATCTGGTCCTGGATACCTTTCCGATGAAACTGACGTGGCGCCGTGTGGCGTATGACATCGCCGAAGCGCAGGGGCACATCTTGCGTGCGGGATTACCGGCGGTGCTCGCCAACCGGCTCGCATATGGGAAGTAAGCCGGGCATGAACGGCCCGAAGGGCGATCGCGGCGTCCCCTTGCCGCCGTGAACTGTGTCCCTGTTAGCCCTTGAGTGACGCCAGATATGCGGTGACGTCCGAAACCTGTGCGTCGTTTAATGCAGGCTTGGGCATCACCGCGCCGCCACTCGCCTGTGAGTACGGTGCGGGCCGTTGCTTCGGATCTTTGAGTTGTACGCTGATCTGGTCGGGCGACAGCCGGGTACCCACTTTGGTCAGATCAGGACCGACCTTTCCTCCCTGCCCCTTGACCACATGGCACGCTGAACAGCCGTTGCTGTCGTACAGCTTTTTCCCGTTATCAAGATTACCGGTGGCAGCAGCCGGAGCGGCACCCCCTTTGGTCGCGGCACCAGCCGCAGCTGTGCCCGCGCCAGCACCACCGGTGGCTGTGCTCCCACCGCCTCCGCAGGCGACCAGACTGACGGCCAGCGTGATCGACACGACTCCAGCGGTCATCACTTTTTTCAACATCCGTGACTCCTTCTCAGTCGGCGTGTGTTCGCTCTCACCGTGGTTACTCCGCAATAAAAGCGCCAGCCCGACACCTCGCGTCGTTCCTATGCACAGCGGTCTGGTTCAAGTATACCGCCGCGCCGCCCGTAGTGATCACGCCGCTAGCGCACTAGAGCGCGCCTTGCTGGAGCCAGCGGCGTCCGAGTTCGGCATAGACCGTCGCAGCCGTGTACAGGTCGTCGACCTTCAGCCCTTCGTTCGCCTTGTGGCACATCGCCTCTTCGCCTGGGCCAAAGATCACCGTGGGGATGTGCCCCAGATTCCAGAGATACGACATATCGCAGCAGGCGAAGAATCCATCGGCCGGGGACGTCGCGCCGGTTACATCGTGAACCACGCGTTGTATCGTCGTCCAGATGGGTTCTGTTGGGGTTATGGCACAGCCGGGGTTGAAACGAAGGCGATGAACCTTGATCGTAGCTCCGCGCGCTGTGGCGACAGCCTGAATGACCGCGTCCATCTCGGCGTCAACGTCCTCTTCCCGTTCAGATGGCAGCACGCGCCGATCGACAACGATATGGCAGCTGCCTGGCACAACATTTCCGGCAACGCCGCCATTGATCATCGTCACCGTCAGATTGGGCCGCTGTCGCAAGATCGGGTCACGACGACTGTCGAGATGCTGTTCCATCTGTTCCAGGGCCAGCACAACCGCGGCCATATCAGCGATCGCGTTTCTGCCTTCTTCCGGCGACGCCGAATGGGCTGCTTTGCCTACCGCCTCTATCTCGAACCGCATCGCCCCTCGATGCCCCAGTTTGGGAAGCAGGTTCGTCGGCTCGCCTACCACGGCTGCGTCAGCCTGCAGACCCCGTTCTACGTCGGCCCGGGTGCCCCAGCCACCATTCTCTTCAAAGCAGACGGCACTCAGCATGAGAGATCCTCGGCGCATATCCCCGGACAGGGCCAGTGCTTCATAAGCCGCAATCATGGCGGCGAGGCATCCCTTGGCATCGACGGACCCACGGCCATACAGCCGGCCGTCACGCTCGACGCCATCCAGCGCGCCCGCGCCAGCCGTCCAAAGAGCGGGATCTCCGTGTGGCACCGTATCCATGTGGCTATTGAAGAGGAGCGAGGGAGCACCGTTGCCCACGTGCGCCGTAATGTTCCCGCGGCTCCCATGGGCGGGGGTCAGTTCATACCGAATGCCCAGGGATGACCACCGCTTTGCCAGGTACTCCACGAGGGCAGCTTCTTCGACGTGGGTGTCCATGCGTACCATATCGCGCAGCAGTTCTACCGGGCGGCGGTCACGAACTGCCTGGTGCAGCGCCGCGTCTTGATGCATCTCTCCCTCGTTCCTTTTTGGGGTGTTATCGGTCGTGGTCACGCCTGTATCCTATCACCTGTGGCATCAATGGCACCTATGGACAGGTGGCCTGATTACCGGCGCCATATCGACGGGATCAGATGTTGCGGAGACGTGACGTGCGCTCTCTATGCGGCATGTGGAAGCAGTGGGGGAGCGCGAGGGCGCGGGACACCGGTGCCGGGTACCGGGGTTGTTGATGAGGAGAGGTCGATGACGGTAGCCAATCCATTACGCACCGGGTTGCGCCTGGAGCGCACCCCATCACCAACGACGATGGTCATCTTTGGCGCCACGGGGGACTTGAGCCGTCGCAAGCTCATTCCCGCACTCTACAACCTGGCACTGGAACATCTGCTGCCGGTGGGGTTCGCGGTGATGGGCGTGGGCAGGACAGAGATGACGTCCGACCAGTTCCGCGACGACATGCGGAAGGCGGTGGACGAGTTTTCGCGCCGCCGTCCCCTGACCGCACCCGTATGGGACAGCTTTGCACAGGGGCTGTTCTACCACACCGCACCCAATGACGATCCCTCGGGCTACACCAGACTTAAGGAAGAACTTGCCGAGATTGACAGGACGCGTGCAACGGCAGGTAGCCGCATTTTCTACCTTGCCACACCACCGAGTTCGTATCCAACCATTATCAAGCAACTGGGTGATGTGGGACTGAACCAGCCCGCCGCTGACAATGGCTACGCACGCATCATTATCGAGAAGCCGTTCGGCCACGACCTCGAAAGTGCGAGGGAACTCAACCAGCAGCTCCTCGGTGTCTTTGATGAGCATCAAGCGTACCGAATTGACCACTACCTGGGTAAGGAGACCGTACAGAATTTGCTGGTCTTCCGCTTCGGCAACGGCATCTTTGAACCGATATGGAACCGCCGCTATATCGACCACGTGCAAATCACCGCGGCAGAAACACTCGGGGTGGAGAACCGCGCGGCGTACTATATGCAGGCAGGCGCAATCCGCGACATGATGCAAAGCCATGTCATGCAGTTGCTCGCACTCGTTGGCATGGAGCCGCCGGTCGCCTTTGACGCCAACGCCGTGCGCGATGAGAAGGTCAAGGTGCTCCGCTCCATCCACCCGATGCGTGGCGAAGATGTCGTGGGAAACTCGGCACGTGCACAGTACGCACCCGGCTGGGTTGATGGCAAGGCGGTGCCGGGCTTTACACAGGAACCAGGCGTTGATCCGAAGACTGAGACGGAGACCTACGTGGCGCTCAAACTCCAGATTGACAACTGGCGTTTCGCCGATGTCCCGTTCTACGTGCGGACCGGTAAGCGGCTACCCAAGCGGGTCTCCGAGATCGCCATTCAGTTCCGCAAGGCGCCGCTGCTCCTCTTCCGGAATACGCGAGCCGGGGAGATCGAGCCGAATGTCCTGGTGATCCGCATCCAGCCCGACGAAGGCATCTCGCTCAATGTGGGCGCCAAAGTCCCCGGACCCGGGTTGCGTGTTCGTTCGGTCAATATGGACTTTGACTATGGCAGTTCCTTCAGCATCGCATCTCCAGATGCGTATGAGCGCCTCCTGCTCGACTGCATGCTTGGAGACTCTACACTCTTCACACGTCGTGACGAGGTGGAGGCGGAGTGGTCGATCATTACCGACATCATGCATGGCTGGCAGGAGTACGGACAGCCCCATCTGGACAGCTATGGAGCGGGCACGTGGGGACCAGCCAGCGCTGATCGTTTACTGGCACAGGATGGCAGGACATGGCGCCGCCCGTAACGTGGTGACAGCCGAAAGGAGGATCTCTTATGCCAGCCGACACACCCGCGACCACCGCTCCAGCCTGGCAGGGCACAGATGTGGACACCGCCACGATCCGCCAGGAACTTACACGTGCGGTTCATGACGCAGCACTGGCAACCGTTGCGGGGAAGGAAGACCGGATACATAGCACGCGAACCCGTGTTCTCAACCTCGTCGTCTACGCGGCAGGTCAGGAGGCAATGGCGGAAGTCTCAGAAACCATCGCCGGGCTCTGCCCCAATCATTCATCGCGCGCCATCATTATTTCCGCCGATCTCCAATCCCAGCAGTCACGCATCGACGCCACCGTCAGTGCATCGTGTACTGCCGGCGCCACGACCGATACGCAGATCTACACCGAGGAAATACGGCTCACGGCACACGGCGATGTGGCGGAGCATGTCGATAGCATCATCGCACCGCTCCTGGTCGCTGGCTTGCCTGTCTTTGTCTGGTGGCCAGGCGACCCACCGACACAGCATCAACTCCTGGAGCAAATGGCTGAACTGTGCGACCGCTTGGTCGTCGATTCCGCCGGTTTTGCCAATACGGTTCACGATCTCTCGGCGCTCGCACAGGTGGCACAGGAGAGACACGCACAGTGCGCTTTCAGTGACATCAACTGGGCTCGCCTGACGCCGTGGCGTGAGTTGACGGCACAGATGTTCGATCCCGACACCTTGCGTGGCTTCCTCGGCCACATCCGCACGGTACGCATTGGGTTTCGTGGCAATATCGAGCCCTCGGCGATGCCATCGTCGCAGGCGCTGCTCTACGCCTGCTGGCTCTGTTCACGTCTCTCCTGGACGCCGGGAAAGGTTGATGGAAGTCGGCTTGTGTGCCGCACGACAGCGGGAGAGGAAACAGCCATCGAATTTGTGCCTGAGGCACCTGAAACGCCAGCCGCGAAGGACGATGGGGACGAGGAACTGACGCAGGTCCGCCTGGACGCTGAAGACGGCCAGCGACGCGCGTCATTTCTTGTGCTGCGCGACCCCGGATCCGACGAGATCACCACCAGGGTCGAGATCGATGGCACGCCCTTCTTTGACCGCACCGGTCATTTCGCGACGCGATCCACAGCGGATCTGCTCTGCGAGGAATTGGAGGTGTTCGGGCACGACGACGTGTACGAAGCGTCCTTGAACCTGGTGCCACAGATTGTCTGACTAGAGATCGAGCAGCACCGCCTCGGGCACCCCGATCTGGAGGTCGCGGATCCACGAACCAAGGTTGTACGGAAGAACACGTCCGACGGGCTGCCCTTCGTCACGCGGCCAGAAGCGATCGATCGTTTCGGTGACGTCAAGCAACGCCAGATCCTCCTTCGGCATCTGGAGATGTTCGCACCAGAGTCGCAGTCGGAGGTCGCGAGCCGTCGCTTCGTGGACGGAGGAGATATTCATTTCGGTGTCGCTGACGAGACCGCGTCCGTTCAAGTTGGCTGACCCCACGCAGAACCAGCCGTCATCCACGATCATGGTTTTCGAGTGGACGTAGATCGGGGGGGTGCCCTTTTTTGCGCTTGCTGGCTTGCCGAGTGTGCAGACCCGGATCATGCCGGTCTTTCGGCCCACCTTCATCAGCCGACGCACCATCTGGTCGGAGTCTGATCGGCCGATGTTCGGTTCGTCGGGAAGCAACACCACGATGCGGAAATTACGACTGGGGTGCCGCCGCATCTGGTGGATCAACGCCGCCGTGATCTTCGACGACCACAGATACTGATTTTCTATGTAGATGTACCGCTCGGCGTGCAGAATTGCGGTCAATAGTGCCCCGTCAACACCGAAGTCGCCGTCGGGTGCGAAGTCGTGGACACCTTTCGGGAGGGTGCGGAGCACCTGGATAGGCATTCCAGGGATGGTGTGGGATTCCGGTATGGGAAACGAGATCGATTCGCCCGTCACCTCACGCCAGCGCTGTGCCATATTCAACGCCACCGCGCTGGCCGCCGGACCAGTAAAACGGCAATGGACGTCGTGCCAGCACCGCTTTTTCGGGTTGTTCCGCGTGCGGTGCTCTGGTGTGTCCCACCGGTCGGCATCTTGATCGGTAAAGTCGAGGCCACCGACAAATGCCGTGTGCCCATCGATAAGAAGCACCTTCTGGTGATGGCAATGGCTGAAGCCCTCGGTGCCATCGGCAGCGCATTGAATACCCGGATGACGTACGAGTGCTTTCCTCGTCCGGTTCACCCGGAACGAGTTCATCGTTCCGATAAGCGAGCCTTTCCAGAGCAACACCCGCGCGGCAACGCCATCACGGGCACGGTCAGCCAATAATGATGCAATCTGGTAGGTGCCGTCGGATGCGGGAGGCAGGTCGGCCCGATCGGCTCCCCTCACAACTTCAAAGTCGGCATTAAGGAACCACGTGGCAATGTCAATGGAATGGCGGGCCTGCAACATCTCCCTATACATCGAAAGCATGGCCTCACGGCCGTCGATCATCACATGAAGGTCGTTGTGCAGGTATGGCTGCGGCGCATCAGGCGACCAGTACCGCTGCTGACGCAGGAAGTTTCCGATAGCGTTGGCATCGGGGTCAGTTGGCCTGGCGTGCATCGGTGCGGGCGTGGCGGTCGCTGTCACTCTCTTGCTCCTGTGGATACCAGCGCGGGAAACGATGCTCTCCTGTGACGTCGAAGATGTGCGCGCCTGGGTCGTACACATAGACATGGACGCGAATCTGCTGTTCGTCGATCTCCACGCAATTGTACGTGTTCGTCTCCCAGGCCCACGCTGGCCGGGGGCGATCGGTGCCAAGGCCAGCCTGACAGAGCACGACACCACGGCTTCCGGCGAGACAGAAGTCGCGGCTGCTGCCACAAAAGGCCTCGTGAACATGGCCGCTGAGCACCAGATTCACGCCCAGTTCTTCGAGACGGCGCAGGATATAGAGCCGATTCGGCATGGGCTGTTTAATGCGACCGCCAGGCGGACCGACCAGTGCGTGATGGGTCACCAGAACGCGGCACGCTCTGGCATCGCTGTCCCCGAACACGACTTCCAGGGATTGCAACTGGTCGTTGTCGATGCGCCCCTGCTGAAACCGGCCAGAGCGGACCGTATTGAGCGCGGCCAGAACGATGCCGGGTGCCCGGAACACCGGTTCGAGGTCATGTCCTATATGCTCTATATAGCGTTCGTAGGGGCTGAACATGCGGGTGATCGGGTTCCAGTGGGGCACGTCATGATTGCCTGGTATCAAGAAGAGAGGGAACGGAATGGCCGCGAGGAACTCCCGTGCGCGGCGAAACTGGTCGGGTTGCGCCCGATGAGTCAGGTCGCCCGACACGACCACAACATCAGGGGCGTACGCCTTAATATGGCTGTGAATATGCTCGGACATCCCTTCTCGAAAGTCGTTCGCGCCGATATGGAGATCAGAAATATGGATCAGACGGACGGCCATCGGGTTTCCAGTACTCCACAGTATGCGGCAGCGAACAGGCGACAACGCGTGACTGGCGACAACAGCAAGCAGTTTCCGTGCCGGTTCTCCTCGCACCACGCTGACCGGTGAGGAGGCTCTCACCCGTCCGCCAGCTTCAACTGTTGCTTCTCTGCGTTATCGTGCTGCTCGGTATCGATATCGGCCTCCGGCTACGCCAGCATGCATCGGTGGCGCCCGCGGTGTTTGTGGTGACCGCCACTGCTGCTCCCGTTCCGCCCCTCACCAGCGTGCCGCCTCCCCCGCTCTCCTCCACCTTCACCGCGCTACCGACGACGACCAGTAACAGTTTGCCGCCTCCAACTGTGCCTCCAACCACCATACCCACCGCCATGCCGTCGTCCACCGCAACCTCCGTTCCGGTACCCACCGCAACCATCGTCGTGCCCGCCACTGCCACACCGACGCTCTCGTTCACTGCGACTGCCACTCCCGCAGCGCCTCCCACCGCACCCCCAACGAGCACGCCAACCCGGGGACCGTTGCGCGTCACCAAACTGGGAGTTGGCGTGTACGCCAGCGGAGGCGCCATCCTGCCGGATATGGACCGGATGCGTCCGTCAGTTATCCTGCTCATGGACCCGGCAGTAGACTTCGCACGGGAAGTCCGGACGCGCTATCCGAAGGCATTCATCATCGGGCGGCATTACGTGGCCGAGCAGCCGCTCGACAGGCCTGAAGAACGAGGTCGCCAGTTCGCTGACAGGGTGTCCCAGTTCGCGGTGCCGCTCAAAGGCACGGTCAATGCCTGGATGAGCTATAACGAAGTCAGTGGCAGTTCAGCCACAGGGAACAACTACGCCGCGTGGAACGTTTTTCAGGTCGCATTTGCCCATCAGTTGCAGGACGTGTACGGCGTCGACGCCGTCGCTGGCAACGATGCAACCGCATCGGTCGAGGTCGCTGACTACCCGCGATATTTCGCTGAGGCATTTCGGGTGAGTCATTACATCGGCTTCCACGCCTACGCCGCACGAGGCGACACCAGTATGCGCGCGTCTGGATCAAAGGACCTGCTGCTACGGTACCGTGCGATCCATGCCGCACTTCAATCTGCTGGCATCCAAGCCGGGCCGATGATCCTGACAGAAACAGGACTCTGGGACGGGTGGCGCGGCGTCGCGTCTGGGGAGTCCATGGCCACCGACTTCATCTGGCTTGCCGACGAACTCGACAAAGATCCGTACCTTCTGGGCATGACGTTGTTTGGCCTGTTCTTGCCGGGGTCATCGTGGGAGCACTTTAACGTGGGCGCGACGTCGATCCCCGACCGTATCGGCTCGTACAACAGTGATCCGCCCCGGAGGTAACAAGGCAGACGCTCTGCTCTCTACGGCGGGTTATCGTAGCGTCAGCAGCGCCACTGCCTCGATGTGGTACGTCTGCGGAAAAAGGTCCACCATCTGCACCGAATCGAGCCGATATCCTGCCTTCAACAATTCCGCCACGTCGCGAGCGAGCGTCGTGGGGTCGCACGAGACGTAGATGAGGGCGCGGGGTTTTCGATTGACCAGTTCCGCCATAAGTAGGCGACTTAGACCGGTGCGAGGTGGATCAAGGATCACCGCGTCGGGACCGCTGTGCAGCGACAGTGCCTCCTCCGCGGACGCGGCAAGGAATCGTGCGTTCTCGATCCCGCTTTCCATCGCGCTCTCGTGGGCGAGGTCAATTGCTGCCTCATTGTTGTCGGCACCGCCAACGTTTTCCACCAGATCAGCCACGGAAAGCGTAAACAGCCCCACGCCACAGAAAAGGTCAAGCAGTTTGGTCGGTCGCGTGTCGTGCACATGCTCACGCACCACCTGGATCAAGGACAGCGCATGGTCCGGGTTCACCTGGAAGAAGACGGTCGGGCCGATCCGAAAGACCATCGTGTTGATTCGCTGCCGCAGTGTCGCACGGCCGACGATCAGGTCGCGCGCCTGTGAGTGCGACCGTGTGTCGCCCATCGTGACGAACCATCCGCCACGGACGTTCTCGTGGCGAGAGGCAAACCGCAGGGCGACCTGCTCGGCCACAGGCCGCGCCGCCTCACCCCCGTAGCACACCAGCAGCAACTCTGTCGTGTCGCCATCCGTCGCCACCCGGAGCGCGATCTCCCGCAACTGTCGTCCGGCAGGATCATCGGCAAGGGCGGCTGGCACGAACTCTTGCAGCGACGTCAGTGCCTCATCAATAGCAGGATGTACCACATAACAATGTGCCACCGGCAGGATGTTGCGCGAGCGCGCCCGCACGAAGCCCAGTTGACCTTCTGGAGTGATATGGAACTGCGCTGTGTAACGGTAGTACCAGGGGTCAGGCGCGGGCACCGGCGCGCGCAGCGGGAGGACGTCAAGCTTCGTCTGGTGTTCAAGCGCATCCCGCAGCAGCGTTTGCTTATAGTCCAGTTGTGCCTCGTACGATGCGTGCTGCCATTGACAGCCACCACATGGGCCGAAGTACGGGCAGCGCGGCACGACACGGTCAGGCGATGCCGTCTGAAGCGTTTGCACGACGCCGCGCATCACGCCGCGTTGCTGCGACTGCATCCTGACGACGACCTCTTCATCGGGTAGACCACCGCTCACGAAGACGACCTGCCCTGATGGCATCCGTGCCACGGTCTCACCGCCATACGCCATCGGGCCGAGGCGCAGGGGCGCCTCGTTGGTCGGGGGTCTCGGTTCGCGTCGTTCCATGGCTGCTGCTAACTTTCTCCGGTGGTGATGTCCAGGCGCGGGGCCAGAGTTTTTGACTCTTCGCAAGAGCGGTGCCTGGAACGATGACTCTATCCCTGCGTTGAGATCGCCTCGCGGAGCAGTCGATTCACCGTGGCAGGGTCAGCCTTGCCCCGTGTTTGCTTCATCACCGCTCCCACCAGGGCCGCGAGTGCGCGTTCCTTCCCACCACGGAAGTCAGCCACTGCCTGCGGCTGTGCGGCGATGGCCGCCTGCACGGCTGCGGCCAGCGCGTCCATGTTGCCGTCGGAGGCCAGACCGCGCGACCGCACGATGTCTTCCGCGCTCTGACCAGACTCGACCATCGCTGCCAGGACCTCTTTCGACGCTGGCCGGCTGATCGTTCCTCGCAAGCGCAGGTTGACCAGGGTCGCCAGTTCCGCCGGAGAAACGCGGCACTGCTCGATCTCCTCACCCCTGCTCTTGAGCATGCCGAGCAACTCGCTGAGCACGGTGTTGACTGCCTCCTGGGGAGCCACACCTGTTGCCATCACCGCATCTGTGTAGGTTGCCAGTTCTGGTGCCTGCACGATCTGACGGGCATCGGCAACACGGATGCCGAGTGCGATGAATCGCGCCTCTCGATCCACCGGCAGTTCTGGGAGCCGTTCCTTGATGATGTCGATGTCCCTGGCGGTAAAGGTCAGCGGGGGCAGGTCGGGCTCGGGGAAGTAGCGGTAGTCGTGCGCCTGCTCCTTGCTCCGCTGAGCGACCGTCACCTGTCGCTCCTCCGACCAGCCGCGGGTTTCCTGTGGAACGGGCTGTCCCGCGTCGAGGAGCGCCGTCTGCCGGGTGATCTCGTATTCCAATGCCCGATGAACAGCACGAAAACTGTTCATATTCTTGATCTCGGTCTTCTCGCCGATCACACGTTCAGAGCGCAGCGATATATTGGCGTCACAGCGCAGCGCACCCTCTTCCATGTTGCCAGTCGAGACGCCCAGGTACATCAGGATGAGGCGCAATTGTTGTAAGTAGAGGCGTGCTTCATCCGCGGAGCGCAGGTCGGGATTGCTCACGATTTCCATCAATGGCACACCTGACCGGTTCACATCGACGAGACTGACCCGGTTACCGTGTTCGTCGGTCGCATGGGTTAGCTTGGCGGTATCTTCCTCCAGATGGACCCGCTTGATGCCAATTCTCCGTGTCTCACCATGGAGATCGAGATCAAGCCAGCCATCCGTAGCCAGTGGCAAATCATACTGGGATATCTGGTACCCCTTGACGAGGTCGGGATACGGGTAGTTCTTGCGGTCAAACCGGCTCACGTGGGGGATCGTGCAGTGCAGCGCGAGGCCCGTCATGATCGTATAGTCAATCGCCCGACCGTTCATCACCGGCAGCACACCGGGCATACCCATGCAGATCGGGCAGACATGCGAATTGGGACTGGCGTCGGCATAGCGCGCGCTGCATCCACAGAACATCTTGCTCTTCGTCAACAGCTGCACGTGTGTTTCCAGGCCAATTACGACCCGGTAGCGGTCGGTCATTCCTATGTGTACCTCGCGTTAGCCTCGGTGGCGCTGACGAAAGCGGTCGATTCTCTCCAGCGCCTCGTTGATCTTCGGCAGTGATGAGGCATACGCGCAGCGTACATAACCCTCGCCACCCGCGCCAAACACATTTCCGGGCACGACAAGCACATGCTCCTCCCGCAGCAGCCCTTCCGCAAACGCTTCTGACGTCATCCCCGTGCCCTGGATGCTGGGGAATGCGTAGAAGGCGCCGTGCGGCTCAAAGCACGGCAGGCCGATGTCGTTCAGCCCCTTCACGATCACCCTGCGCCTGCGGTCATACTCGGCCACCATCTGTTCGACCTCGGGTTCGCCGTTGCGCAACGCCTCGATTGCCGCCACCTGCGCCTGTGTGGCGGCGCACATAACGGTGTACTGATGCACCTTCATCATGGCTTCGAGCAGTTCGGGCCGGGCACAGGCGTATCCCACGCGCCAGCCGGTCATGGCGTATGCCTTAGAGAAACCGCCGAGCAAGATCGTGCGGTCGCGCATACCCGGCAACGCGGCCACACACGTGTGCTCCTGACCGTACACGAGGCGGTCGTAAATCTCGTCGGAGATGACAATCAGGTCGTGTTCCGCCGCGATGCGTGCGATGCTTAGCAGCGTCGCGCGAGACGCAACGGCCCCTGTTGGGTTATTCGGGTACCCGAGCAGCAATACTTTGGTCCGTGGGGTGATGGCAGCGGCGATCTGGACCGGGTCGGGAATAAACTGCTGCTCCGCCGTCGTGAGGATAGATACGGGGACGCCGCCCGCCAGCACCGTACACGGTATGTACGAGACATAGCTCGGGTCGGGGATGATGACTTCATCGCCGGGGTCGATCACGGCGCGAAGCGCAAGATCGAGCGCCTCGCTGACACCCACAGTGATCATCATCTCCTGCGTTGGGCTATACGAGACGTGGTACCGGCGGTCAAGATGCTCCGACAGTAGCTGACGCAGTTCCAGGATGCCATAGTTCGAGGTGTACGACGTTTCGCCCTGTTGCAACGACGTGATCGCGTGCCGACTGATATGCCACGGGGTACTAAAGTCCGGCTCCCCCACCCCCAGCGAGATGACGTCGCGCACGGACGACACGAGATCAAAGTATTTCCGAATCCCCGACGGTGGAATCGCACGCACGCGTTCGGAGACTGCGCTGCGCCTGATTGCTATCTCCATAACGTGGTAGTCTTCCTCCTCACATCAGGGGCCGATCGGCTACGGCGCGACAGGGAGCCGACCGCTGACTTCATCACCGCTATCAAAAATGTCGCCATCGTCTTTGTAGAGACGCAACAGAAAGTGTGTGGTCACGGTTTGGATGCCGTCGAGCGGCGCCAGACTTTCAGCAAGGAAGTTCGAGATGTCCCGCATCGTTTTGCCAGCGACCACCGCCAGGAGATCGTAGTTGCCGGAGACGAGCGAGAGCGACCGCACCTGATCGAAGCGTGCAACCGTACGCGCAACCTGTTCGAAGCCAAGGCCCGACTGCAGGTTGGCCCGAATCTCGATCATCGCGGTCACCTCTTCGACGCCAGCGCGTTCACGATCGACCACTGCCTTGCAGCGGAGAATAAGTCGCTCCTGCTCCCAGTCCGCTATCCGTTTGCGAACCGCCCGTTCGGTGCTCCCGACCATCGTCGCGATCTGGTCAGGTGTGATTCGTGCGTCGTCTACGAGGATTTGCAAGATGGGATCAAGTCCTTCACCTTGCCGGTGGGGGGAGCTTCCCTTGCGCATGCAAACCGCCAATTCCAACGCTACCCCGCCGTGCCACCAACGATAGCATGCTCCTAGATGCCATGAGCATAAGTATACTCCGTGGGCGTCGGTGATGCCTCTTTGCCAATGCGGTACCCCCTCCTGATACACTCCTGTGTCGGAAGACGTGTACTTTGCGGGCGCCTCTCTTCGGATGACCATGCGACAGGAAAGCTACCCGGTGGCCACATCGACACCTTTATCTCGGTTCCTTGTGCAGCACCTTGACGTGACGCCAGGAATGAACTGTCTGGATGTCGGTTGCGGTGCGGGATCGTCGCTCCACGAGATGTTGGGGCTCGTGAGTCCCGGGGGCGTCGTCGTTGGCGTGGACGTGGATCAAGATGTGCTGGTGGAAGCCGAAGCCGCCACATGGGCCGCCTCCCAGATCGCGCTTTGCCGTGCTGACGCCATGTGCCTCCCTTTCGATGGTGGTACCTTTGACGCCGTCTCTGCCAGCCTGCTGCTCCTCTGGGTTCCGGAAGCCATCAAGGTGATCCAGGAACTGGTCCGGGTCACCGGGACCGGGGGGCGTGTGGCGTTCGTGGATCTCGATCTGTCAGCCATGCGCATCGAGCCAGCATTGCCGATATGGGAGACATTTGCGGCAGCGCTCGAGGCATTTCAGCAGAACCATGGCTTCGACGGGGAGATTGGCCGTCGCCTCTACGGGTTCTGCCACCACGCCGGGCTGATCGATCTGCGCATCCAGGCACAGCCCGCGCTGGTCGTCGGGGGAACCTTGCACGCCGCCGATGCCGTGCATCTGACCACCGGGCCACTGGCCACCGCCATGGTAGACGAAGACTACCTGAGCCTGGCACAGCTCACACAACTCCAGCACGAACTCGAAATGCGCATGGCCGATTCGGCATCCCTGTTTGTCGGTGGCATAACGTATGGTGTATCAGGACAGGTACCAGAGCCAGCATAGTCAGACGCGGGAACAAGGTTCCGAGTGCCATTCCTTGTTGCGTTCGCCGTCTGTGCGTCGTCAGGTCCCCTCCGAGCATTCGACCGGAGGCACTGGCAATACGGTACCATCCGGACGATGCACGACGAACTGGAACAGTACGCAGGAGAGCACGTATGTACCGTCATCTCGGTCGAACCACCCTGACTACCGGGGAAGAGATGGATCTCGGAGTCGTCGAAGCACCCGATCCAGCGTGGGCAGCGCAACTGGATCCATTCCTCGGGCACAAGCCCAATGAGTATAGATTTCACGTGCAAGAGTCACTTCAGAAGCCACTGGATGCACTCCAGACGCTGTTCTATATCGGGACGCTCGGCGGCAGAGTGATCACCCACGTCATGATTGTCGGAAGTGGTGGCGTGGGTATTCTTGGTCATGTCTACACGTTGCCCGAACACCGGCGAAAGAAGGCATTTCACGCGCTGATGCGGGCACAAATGGATGACTGCATCGGTCGAAACTACACGATCATCATCCTCGGCACAGGGTACGACTCGCCGCCGTACTGGATCTACCATGGTTTCGGGTTCCGGAGTATCACTCCAGGATCCGGTTCCATGATGTGGTCAGTGGGGCCAGATGCCGTGTCCACCTACTGGCGCGAGGGTGCCGCGACTGCCCGCCCGGTTCTCTGGGCCGACTGGCCGCATCTCGATCTGCTACTGGGACGGCCAGCGGAGGCCATGGAAGAGCAGCCGCGCAGCTTCTATTTTGGCATCAGCGATCGTGGTTCCATGGAAGGTCCCTTTCTTGCGCTAGCTGTGGCACAACGGCGTGACGCCAGCATCCAGGCAGCGGTCCTGCACGTACCGCGCGATACGGATGAACGAGGATCGATTGTTGGACTTGCGGTGCTGGCACCAGAGGCACGTTCGTTTGGTGCTCGGCGCGTGCTCGACGTGTATGTCCACCCGCGCTGGTTCGACCAAGCCGCCGAACTGGCGCGGTCCGTGCTGGCACCAGGTACGCCGGTGGTGTCATACACGACCGCTACGGATGGCGTCCGCTCGCATATGCTTACCGGCCTCGGCTTCAAACACGAGGCATCGCTGCGCCGAGCGGTGCGTACCAGTGCCGGTCTGCGTGATCTGACGATGTATGTGGATGAGGACGTCTGATCCTCCGCGTGTCTATGCTTGATGGTCTACAATTGGAGAAGTCGCCCGTTCTGAACCAGCGTCCACCCGCCAGTAGCTACCGCGCTCACGCCGCATGAGCTTGCTGGCAATCAACTCTCGGCGCAATGTCGCCGTGTCAGCATGGTGGCGCTTGATCACGTCATTGATCTCCGACTCCGCATACGTCCTGTGGCGCTCGAACTGACTGGCGAGCCAGCGCAGAATAACCTGCCGCTTCTTCCGCACTGCGGGGATCTCTTTGAGGCGGGAGCCTTCAAAGAAGTCGTGCAGCACCCTGCGCTCCCAGTCCTCTGCGTCTACGTTGTCAACGTTCGACTGGGGCTTGATCTGTTGCAGGATATGCCAGCTCAGCTTTTGCAGACCTTCGGCGTTGAGGCGGTAAAACCTCGTGGTGCCATCTGGGCGGACGTTGACAAGATTGGCCGCCTTCAACATCGCAAGGTGGTGTGATATCGTGGGGGAGCGGAGTCCCACCATCTCCGCGAGTTCGTCAACGCTGAGTTCCTCATACGCCAGGATACCGATGATTTTCAACCGGCTCTCGTCTGCCATTGCTTTAAACAGGTCAAGCGCTCGTGGCTGCTTTTCGTCCTGTGCCGCATCGCTGAATTGCACTGCTCAATTCTCCACATCCACCGCGCTGGGACCGTACCACATCTCTACATAGACAATCGTCTATGTAGAAGTATATCGAATAATGCGCGCGATTGGAAGTGGGCGAGCAGAGCACGCGTACCGTTATGAAAGCCCCAATCGCCCCCGGATCTGCTCCAGGGTGTCGCTGGACACGTGCGCCACGACAGCAAGCAAGGTGGCTTCGTCCGCGGTCTGTAGTGCGGTGACCAGGTCGGTGGTGAGGGGGCCGAAACGGCCCTCCAGCGCAACTTGCGCGAGCTTGCGCTCACCCTCGACTCTGCCTTCTTCCTTACCTTCGACTCTGCCTTCTTCCTTACCTTCGACTCTGCCTTCTTCCTTACCTTCGACTCTGCCTTCCTCCTTACCTTGGACTCTGCCTTCCTCCTTACCTTGGACTCTGCCTTCATCACGCAGGAGAGCAGCAAAGCTGGATTCGTGGAGGATCTCACGTATCATTGGATTGCTCCTTATTGCCTCTGCAACCACGTCACGAGCGAACCGCACGCCCGCGAGCGTCGCGAGGATCCCGATGAGTTCACCCTGTTCGGCACGCGGCAGCGCCGCACGTTCGATACGACTGGCTACCTCGGCGATGACAGCAGGCGTTGCACCCGCCATCAAGCTTGCAAGTGGCCAGAGTGCAGGATCATCGGTTCCTAGCACCTGTTCGCGCGGAATCTGCCATAAGCGTACGACATCGAAGGTGAAGCGCAGGTTCTCAGTACCACCCCAAGGAACCAGCAGAGGCGACTGCGGCACCCCTCGCGCGGGCCGCAGGAACACGACCACGGACCGCACAGGTAATTGATCGCGCTGCATCAGCCGGACGTTATACTCCAGCAGTCGCTGCCGCATGGTCCGGTCCACCTTGACCTGAAGTTCGATGTGGATCAGACCTCGTCCGCCTGTCGGATGCTCGACCTCCCAGACGAGGTCAGCCTGACGCCTGACCGCCGCCAATTCGGGCGATCGCTCTCGTCTCCAGTGTACCTCCGGTGCCACCAGCCGCAGGAAGGCGTCGTGCGCACTGGTGAGTAGTCGCTTCAGCGTCTGATCGTAGTCTGCCTGTTTCCGTTGTGGTGGCATGCCGTTGTACTCCCCTGTTCTCGCCTCATAGCATACCCATCTGGCCGACGGCGAGCGAGTGTGGCTACAGGGGCGTCCATGCTTCCTACCCCTCGGCGATAGATCCGTGCCCCCTTCGTAAGAAGGAGCAGGGTGCCGAGGCGCCTCAGAACGACGTTCAGACCGGGGTGGTAGCATTGCCAGGCGTACACACGACCATGATGTGGTGTTGGAAGGGAAGATTACGGTGCTCAAAGGTATCTGTCTGGGAAGTTTGCCCGGGAGTAGCTTGCGTGAAAAGTTCGAACTGGCGAAGACTGCGGGCTTCGACGCCGTTGAACTGGGCGGCTTGAATGAAACTGGTGCTGTCACCCCCGACATGACCGACGGCGATGTTCGACGGTTGAAGTCGCTCTTCGATGAGACGGTGCCCGTCCATGGTATGTACGCTGGCGACGCGTGGAAACTACCGCTGACGAGCAATGACGCGTCGGTGCGCCAGCGAGGGCTCGACCTGATGTATCGATCCATCGATGTGGCTGTCATCCTAGGCATGTCATCGTTGCTCATTGTGCCTGGGGCGGTGACCGAGGATGTCAGCTACGGCCATGCCTACGACCGTGCGCGAGAAGCGCTGCGGAAAGTGGCCGATAGGAACAGTGGGAGTGGACTCGTTCTTGGAATCGAGAACGTGTGGAACAAGTTTCTCCTGTCGCCCCTTGAAATGGCACGGATCATCGATGAGATTGGAAACGACGACCTCGGCGCCTACTTCGACGTGGGGAATATCCTCAACTATGGCTATCCGGAACAGTGGATCCGCATACTTGGCCAGCGGGTCAAACGGATTCATGTCAAGGACTTCAAAGGTGGTGGAGTCAGCGGCGCGTTTATGCCGCTCCTGGCCGGCGATGTGCCGTGGGATCGTGTCATGACGGCCCTCCACGAGATCGGGTACGACAGCTACATCACTGCCGAGACCAGCCCGTTTAAGCACCATCCGGTCGAAGGCGCGCACCAGATCGCACGCGCACTGGATGCAATTATTGCGCGGTAACGGACAGGGTGGTGATGGGGATTTCGGTTCCCAGTGCCTCTCCGGCTGGTCCCGTTACCGGTATGCCTTGTGCGCCAGGGAGCGTGTAGAGGCCGGCGACAAGTTGATACGATCCGGTTGGCAACGCCGCAGGCAACGGGAGCGTGAAGAATGTTGCCACGCGCTCGCCCACCATCCAGTAGCGCGGCACGTAGCCAAGTGCGTCGTGCTGGGCGACCGTTTTTCGCTGGCTGTCCAGCAGATGCGTGAACACCTTGAGTTCACCAGGTGGCGCCTGACCCGTCGCGGTCACCTCCCACCAGAGCGTCACGTGATACGGCTGGCCTCCGCTGAGAACCGCATCTCCCGCCCAGCCCGTCAACGCCAATCCCGCGCCCGTCGTGTACCGTGGGCCCACAGGTATGCGCAGGGGCGCGCCGGCGGGGAGCGCCCTGACGACGGTTGTTCCAGGACTCGTTACCCGTGTGGTGCTGGTGAGAGTACGCAGCGTGTCGAGACTGCGATAGGTGTCACGATCACTGATGTACAGCGCCGGGTGTGCACTGGAGGGTACGACCAGTGCGAAGTCGGGCTCGACGAATGCGGCATCACGCGTACGGTCGAGGTACCGATAGACCGCCGGTAGATCCCCGCGATCGCTCACGTAGCGCCGTGTACCTGGAATCTGCGTTTCCATCACGAGCCGTTCCGAATCGCCGAGCGGCATGCCATATTCGCCACCACCGTGGCGCGAGCGAATTTCCTCACGAAAGTTAACGATCCGTGCCAGATTGCCTGACACCGTAGCTCCGAGGAGAGCCGTGGCCAGGAGCGGTCCGAGCCATGCACCACGACTGGCTTGCCAGCCCTGCCCCTTGTTCAGGGCTGGGGCGCCAGGGAGTATCGGCGGCATGACAGGCGCATCCGTCTCGCGCCGTGCCACTGTTATGCCCATACCTGATAGCGTGGATGTGCTGGCTGGAACACGTGTTCGCACTGGTGGTGTTGCGAACCTGGCGATCCAATCGATGCCGAGGGCAGCGACCATGAAGGGCGCGGGATACCAGAAAATCAGGTAGTGAGGGAAGACCGGTACCGCACTACGCATCAGGCCGAACGGAGGCAGCAGCGCCCACAACAGGACGATCGCTGCCGCCGCGCGTCCCGGCATGCAGGTACGTTCCTGGCGTTGTGTGAACACCAGAGCCACTCGCATGATCCCGACCACGTAGAGCACGAGCACGAGGACATCCAACCAGTTTCGGGAGGTCGAGGCGGGTCGAAGGACGTATTCTGGCATGCCGAGAAAGCTAGTCAATCCCCACCCGGCGCCAAGTGCCCAAGCGTACCACCACGATAGCCCGGACACCGTGCCTGGTTTTCCGGCCAGCGCGATCAGGGAAAGGACATCAGCCCACGTGTGCGCGGCTTCGTAGCGAAGATACGGCGCAGCAACGGCCAGCGCGGCAACGATAGCCACGACAACGGGCAGTGGCCGGAGGCATCGGAACCGGTATACTGAGATCACAACGAACAGCGGTGCGAGCCAGATGGCAGCCTGATGCAACTGGACCAGGGCCGACCATGCGGCAACCGCGGGGACGAGCATCCATGGACGACGACGTTCAAACGTCAGCAGCAACGACCAGATGCACAGCACGCTGAACAATGGCATCAGCTCGGGAGCCCAGATTTTCCGGCTGTACTGCGTCGCCATCGGCGCTGTGGCGTACAGCAAACCGCAGAGAGCACCCGCCTGCGCGCCCCAGAAGCGGCTCACCATGGCAGTCGTCAGTAGCACGGCAATGACATTGAGGAGAGCAATAGCGCCGGTCAGCACTTCTGGTCGCCACGAAACGAGCGCTGCGGGAGCGAGCAGATAGATTGAGAGTGGTGAGTTTTGCACCCCTGCCGAGGTTACAATGCTCGTTGCTGGCACCTGACCGTGGTGGACCCAGAGATCTGTCAGTTCCGCCACTCTTGCCTCGTCGTATTTAAACTCCACGAGTGGCATGTCACTGAGTCGGGTCCAGAGTGCCAGAACAGCAACACTTAGCCAGACCAGCATGCTTGCGTGCCGTTGCATCAGCGAGCGGAGCAATGGCGCCTACCCTTCAGCGGCGACAGGGCCTGGCTGCTCCTCCGATGTCTGATACTTTTCGAGGATGCGCGTGAGGGCTTTGTGAACGACCAGGCCAGCCACAACTCCCATGAAAAGGAGTGCGGGGAGGCCGAGTATCAGACACAAGAAAATGAACGGGATGAGCACAACGATCAGAGCAATCGAAAAGCCAAGATTGTCAATGATGAGCAAGGCGCTGTTCCGGTACATAAGGGTGAGCTTTTTTCGCTCCTGTTCTACCATGAGTGGCCAGAGGTAGCACTGCACCATGAGCCAGAACGCAAGCGCGTAGATCCAGATGAGCCCTACAAGCCGCAACACGGTCGAGTCACGCGAGAGATAAAACCAGCAGTTCAGCGCCAGAAGACCACCAATCAGCACATCCGTGATGAAGACGAGCCAGCTGAGCTTAAAGTACCGCCGGAGGCCAGTGAAGTACGTATGCCGATCCACCGACTCGCCAAGATTGAACTGCTGGGTCGCATACATAAGGCCGCCAAGGCTGGGCGGCACGATGATGAGCGCGAGCAAGGAGAACACGGCGAGCCAGGACATGCCCGTATACTGCGCGAGAGCCAGAAATCCGAAAAAAGGCCCCGCTGAAGTCAACAGCCACAGCAGGTTGATCCCCGTCAGCGAGACAATGTCGTAGTAATATTCTCCAAGTGAACGCCAGAGCAGCCCCAAAACTCGAAGCATTTCGGCGCTGCCCTACCTCATCCGCTGCCTGACGCACGACCGATGGCATACCCACGGGTGTGACACGAGTATACCAGTTGCGGATGCTCTGGCACACTCTGCGGTCCATTGGGGCTACACCACCACCTACGCTTACGCACTGAGCGTCGTAAATACCACAAGGCGTTCGCTATAGTTCTTGCTCTGGCGATCAAAGCTACCGCCACAGGTGATCAGGTTCAGATTCGGCGTGGACGCTGTGCCAAATATCTCGTTCAACGGCGCCTTGTCATACGGATAGGTCTGTGTTCGTGTCACCACAAAGTCAAGCTGGGATCGGTCGGTCCGCGTGACCAGAACGTGGTCGCCGGGCTTCAGGTCATGGAGGCGCCAGAAGACGGCTGGCGCCACCTCGGAATCCAGGTGGCCCGCCATCACCGCGTTCCCCAATTCTCCTGGCGTTGGCCCGAGGTCATACCAGGCAACATCCTCGACTTTCTTCGGAATGTCCATCGTGCCGTCTGCCGCGTTCCCCACCTTTTCTATCGCGGCATCTACCTGGAGTGCTGGGATTTTGAGGCGAGCCATGTCGGCACTGGGCGTTGCCTGTTCACCGGCCTGTGCGGGAGGAGTCTGAACGGGCACGGCGCGAGCACCCGCCTGTGCCGCGCCAGTTGCTGTGCGAGCAGGCGTACGTGGCGTCACCGCGCCAGCCGGTGACCCCGCCGTGACGCTGGGTGTAACGGCCGTGGTTGTTAGGGGACTGCTGGATGCGGGTACACTCGTCGCCGCCGGTACGGCCGTGGTTTTCCGCTGGCCGCACCCCGTGAACAAGACCAGGGACGTGAGCAAAAGGACGACGAGGTGTGTCGATGAACGCTGAAAAAACCGAAGCTGCAATCTTTACTCCCATAGCGTAACTCGTCGGGCGCTCCCCGGCGCTCGCAGCGGCCAACGACTTCGCATGACGATTCATATCATCATCGTGCTATGGTAGTGTATCAGTCGCCGATGCCAGGGCGGCCCGTCACTGTCAGCATTGGTCACAGGAGATGACGCATGCAGCCGCAATTGCGACCACTGGAAATGAAGTGGGTCGTGCAGAATCGGCAGCGGCTGCTCATGCTTCGTGATCCCTTGCGCATCACGGAGAACGTGGCATTCTTGCCCCCGGAAGTTGCCTACCTTCTCTCTTTCTGCGACGGCCAGCGGAATGCCGCGCAGATCAGCGCCGCCCTGGCAGTCCAGACGGGCCTTCGACTCAGCAGGCACCACATTGAGCACGTCATTCAGCAACTCGACGACGCGCTCATGTTGGACAGCCCTCGCTTTGCCACGGCGTACCATGCGGCTGTAGATACGTACCGCAATGCGCCCTTCCGGCCACCAGCGCTTGCGGGCACAAGCTATCCAGCCGATGCTGAGGAACTCAAAAAGCTGTTCGATGGGTACATGAACGTGCTGCCTCCCGATCTTCCGTCGTCACCTACCGGGATTCGAGGCGTCCTGAGCCCACACATCGACTACCAGCGAGGCGGCCCCACCTACGCGAGGGTCTGGCACGCCGCTGCCGCCGCGGCACGTGCCGCTGAGGTTGTGGTCATATTAGGGACCGACCACGCGGGCCGTGGAGGGTCGATGACGTTGACGCGCCAGCAGTACGCCACGCCTCTGGGTATCCTGCCGACGGCAACCGACATTGTGGATGCCGTAGAGCAACGCGTCGGCTCCGACATCTTCGATCAGGAGTTGCACCATCGCTATGAACACTCGATCGAGCTCGCCGCGGTGTGGCTGCACTATATACGTCGTGGGGCCGCTGTCAGCGTGCTTCCCGTTCTCGTGGGATCGTTCCATCCATTTACTCACCAGGACGACTCGCTTGCCAATCAGCGGCACTTTAACGAAGCCATCGATAGCATCCGGCGCATGATTGCGGACCGCCCCCACCTGATCGTCTCTGCGGGCGACCTTGCGCACGTCGGCCCGGCGTTTGGAGATGATGAACCGCTGGATGCCGTCGCGAAGTCTGTCCTGCGCGAACACGACGATCGCGTGCTTGCGGCCCTCTGTACGGGGAGTGCAGATCGATTTTTCGAGCTTCTGCATAATGAACGCGACGGACGAAGAGTCTGTGGTCTCCCGCCCACCTACCTGGCGCTCCGCCTCCTCGATCATGGTACGGGCACCGTCGTCGCCTATGACCAATGTCCCGCTGACGCCACGGGCGGATCGGTGGTGACCGTGGGCGGTGTAGTGATCGCGTAGGCTGGTATGATCGATAGGGTTGTCCGGTGCGAGCGTCGTGGAAGAAGGATTGCATGAGTAGCTTTGAAGAGCGAAGCCAGGCGCTCATAGATGGCCTGAACGACATCAAGCTCGACCACGTGATCTATGTGCCGTGTAGCACGATGGCACGGGTCATCGGTCACTTTGAAGGGAACAGTGACGTCCTGACATTTCCGGTCACGCGGGAAGAAGAAGGTGTGGGTATTGCGTCTGGCTTGAGCCTGGGCGGGAAGCGTCCGATCATGGTCATACAGGATAACGGACTCGGGAACTCGCTCACGGCGCTGACGACGTTTCCGCAGGCTTACCACATCCCCTTGCTGCTGCTGGTAGCACGTCGAGGCGGTCTCAACGAGTTTAACTCGATGATTCACCACTTTTGCGAGCATGCGGACGACATTATGGCGGCAGCGCGGTTGCGCTGTTTTTCGCTTGACGGACGCGTGGATATTGATGAATGGCGTCCCACGGTCGCAAAGGCCTATGACTATGCGGAGATTACGCACCGCCCGGTGACCCTGTTCACAAACTTGATGGGGGGCTAACATCATGTTCAGTCGTACCGATGCGCTTCGCATCCTCGTTGAGGAGTATCCAACGGAGCCACTGATCGTCAACGTCGGCGCCACGATCCGTGAAATGGCAGCGATCGGGCGGTCGGCGTCGCATCTGTACGTGCTTGACTCGATGGGACTGCCTCCCGCCATTGGCCTCGGGCTCAGCCTTGCGCTTGCCGAGACAGCGGTTGACAAATGTGTCACGCTGGAAGGTGATGGTGGCATGCTGATGGGGCTCTCCACCCTCGCGACCATTGGCCATCTGAAGCCGTCCAAACTCTTGCTGATTATTCTGGATAACGGCTGTTATGCTTCGACCGGCAACCAGATCACCTGCGCTCCAAGCGTCGATTTTTGTGTTATCGCGCAGGGGTGCGGCATCCGGGCCATGCGACCAGAAGGTGCGGATGCCTTTCGGGCGGCACTGCGACAGGCGCGCGACATGCAAGAACCGGTGGTGTTGCACGTGCCGATAGGCCAGCAGAACTTGAAAGTTCCCTATGTGCTTGAAGATCCCGTGCTGCTCGCTGATCTGTTCAAATCGTACATACAGAAGGTCGCACGCGGGTAACCAGCAACGTCCGGGTCTATGGCAGTGCTACCGCGCGACTACCAGCGACGGTGCGCCAGGATGGCGTGAAGGTGAATGACGCGGTGCCCTCGTGTACCCGGAAGAGCCTGAAGGGACAGAAAATATGTGGGTACCGAGGACGCGGTGGTATGGGAAGCCCCCGAGCCGATGGTTGCGGTGGCTTGGCGTGACGGCCACGATTGGCAATTTTATTATCATTGCG
>JAABUZ0100002370.1_pt1 | contig 31510 bp, 33 predicted proteins | sample 5562091 | NCBI WGS metagenome assembly JAABUZ01 (sample SAMN12813069, study PRJNA571459) | rock metagenome | isolation source: Antarctica rocks | place: Antarctica: Victoria Land, Linnaeus Terrace sud | collected 2015-12-21
GGCCGGCGGGTGGCGCCAGCTGGGTGGCCGCCGCTGCGGTGGTGCTCGTGCTGGGCCTGCGCCGGGCCAGGGCGGCCGACCGGGCCGGAGCCGACCAGGTCGCTGTCGTCCTGGTGGCGATGGTCGGCGGGCTGGTCAGCCCGATCACCTGGATCCACCACCTGGTCTGGCTGGTCCCCGCCGTCCTGCTCCTGGTCGGCGACGGTGGCGACGTCCGCCGGCGTCGGTTGGGTCTGCTGGTGACGGCCCTGCTGTGGGCCCGGCTGCCCTATCTGGGGCAGAACATCGTGCGCCACCACGGTCCGCTGCTGATCGCCGACCCGCTGCGAGATGCCTACGGCGCCGTCGTGCTCGCGGTGCTGGCACTGCTGCCCTTCGCCGGGGCGGGCCGGGGCGCCGACCGGCGCGCCACCCGGGCCGCGTGGACGCCGGCGCCGTACCCGTTGTCGATGTTGACAACGACGACGCCCGGCGCGCAGGAGGACAGCATCCCGGCCAGCGCTGCCAGTCCGCCGGCCCCGACGCCGTAGCCCACGCTGGTCGGGACGGCGACCAGCGGCACGCCGGTGAGCCCGCCGACGACCGATGGCAGCGCGCCCTCCATGCCGGCGACGACGATGAGGCAGTCGGCAGCGTCCAGCCGGTCGCGGACGGCCAGCAGCCGGTGCAGCCCGGCGACGCCGACGTCGGCCACCAGGTCCGCGGCGGCGCCATGCACCCGGGCGCTGACCAGTGCCTCGCGCGCCGCCGGCAGGTCACTGGTGCCAGCACAGAGCACGAGCACGTGCCCCCGCGGTGGCGGCAGCGGCCCCACCACGACGGTGCCGGCGACCTCGTCGGCCTCGGCGTCGGGGTGCGCGGCCGCCAGCGCCCGCCGGGTCGCGGCATCGCAGCGGGTGACCAGCGTCGCCGCCCCGCCCTCGGCCCGCAGCCTGGCCACGATCGCCGTCGTCTGTGCGGGCGTCTTGCCCTCGGCGTACACCGTCTCGCCGTCCCCGGTGCGGGGCCGCCGGTCCAGGTCGAGCCGGGCGAAGCCGAGGTCGGCGACGGGCCCGGGCGCCGGGGCGACGTCCACCGGCCGACCCTAGACTCGCCCGCGTGCCGCTGCTGACCCCCGACGCGTCGGCGATCGTCGCGGTCGCCGCGGCCGGGGGAGCCGGCCTGGCGCTGCTGGGGGGGGTGGCGGCGCACCTGCGGGTGGGGCGGCTGCGCCGGGCCTTCAGGGTGCTCCTGGGTGATGCCGAGCACGGCGACCTGGTGGGCATCGTCGGCCACCACGTCCGCACGGTCGAGGGACTCGCCAGCCAGGTCGAGGCGTCCCGGCGCGAGGTCGAGGTGCTCACGACCGACCTCGCCGACGCCGTGCGGCACGTCGCGGTGGTGCGCTACGACGCGTTCGGCGACATGGGCGGCCGGCTGTCGTTCAGCGCCGCCCTGCTCGACGACGGCGGCGACGGGCTGGTCATCAGCGCGATCAACGGGCGCACCGAGACCCGCAGCTACGCCAAGGGCGTCAAGGCCGGTGGCAGCGACCTGCAGCTCAGCCCGGAGGAGCTGCAGGCAATCGGGTACGCCGTCAAGGCCGGCCGCCGCTCCGGCCGCGCGGGCCTGGCCCCCGCCGGCTCGCCGGCGCCGGCTGCCGAGCCCGGGTGAGCCCGGCGCGCTGCGCCTACCTCGGGCCGGCGGGCACCTTCGCCGAGGCGGCGCTTGCCACCTTGCCCGGCACCGGCGTCGGCGTCCCGGTCGCCACCGTCGGCGAGGCCCTGGAGGGCGTCCGCGACGGCACCGTCGACGCCGCGCTCGTCCCCTTCGAGAACTCGTTGGAGGGATCGGTCGCCGGCACCCTGGACGACCTCGCCCGCGGGTCACGGCCGCTGGCCATCACCCGCGAGGTGCTGCTCGCGGTGAGCTTCGCCTTGCTGGCCAGGCCGGGCACCGGGCTCGGCGACATCGGGTCGGTGGCGACCATCGACGCGGCGGCGGCCCAGTGCAGGACCTGGCTGCGCATGGCGCTGCCCGGCGTACCCGTCCTGTCCGCGACCTCAACGGCTGCGGCGGCGCGGTCGGTCGCCGCGGGTGGGGACGGGGCGCCCGACGCTGCGGTGGCTGGCCCGGCCGCTGCGGCGGCGTACGGGTTGAACGTGCTCGCCGAGGGGCTGGAGGACGCGCCGGGGGCTGTGACCCGCTTCGTGCTCGTGACCCGGCCCGGCCCGCCCCCGCCGCCGACGGGTGCCGACCGCACCACGGTGGTGCTCTTCGAGCGGGGTGACCGGCCGGGGGCACTGCTGGAGATGCTCACCGAGTTCGCCGTCCGCGGCGTGAACCTGACCAGGCTGGAGTCCCGGCCGACCGGCGAGGGGCTGGGGCGCTACTGCTTCGCCGTCGACCTCGACGGCCACGTCGCGGAGGCGCGGGTCGGGGAGGCCCTGTCGGCGCTGCACCGGGTGTGCGCAGAGGTGCTGGTGTTGGGCAGCTACCCCAGGGGTGACGGGCGGGGTCCCTCCTCGCCCCGCGCGGGGACCGGCGCCGCCGACTTCGCCGACGCGGAGGCGTGGCTGGCCAGGGTGCGGAGCGGCTCGGCCGGCTGACGGCGTGAGTTCGCCGACGGCCTATTTCGCCGACGACCTAGGGTCGAGCCGTGATCGACCTGCGGCTGGTCCGGGAGGACCCCGAGCGGGTGCGGGCCTCGCAGCGGGCCCGCGGCGAGGACCCGGCGGCGGTCGATCGGCTGATCGAGGCCGACGGTCGGCGGCGGGCCGCGATCACCGAGCGGGACCGCCTGCGCTCCGAGCAGCGGGCCGCCTCCGATGCCGTCCGGTCGGCGGCCGACAAGCCGGCGGCGGCCGCGCTGGCCAGGGAGCTCAAGGCCCTGGTGGGTGCCGCCGAGGCGGCGGCCACCGAGGCCGAGGGGGTCCTGACCGCGACCCACCGGGCCATCCCCAACGTCGTGGCCGCCGGCGTCCCCGCCGGTGGCGAGCAGGACTTCGTCGTGGTGCATCCCGGCGAGCCCGGGGCAGCCGGGGAGGGCGTCCGCGACCACGTCGAGCTCGGCGAGCTGCTCGGCGCGATCGACATGGAGCGTGGCGCGAAGGTCAGCGGGGCCCGCTTCGGCTTCCTCACCGGTGTGGGCGCCCTGCTCGAGCTGGCGCTGGTCCAGACGGCGACGGCCCGGGCGCTGGCGGCCGGCTTCACCCCCGTCGTACCGCCGGCGCTGGTCAAGCCCAGCGCCATGGAGGGCACCGGCTTCCTCGGGTCGCACGCGGCGGAGGTGTATCGGCTCGCCGAGGACGACCTCTACCTGGTCGGCACATCGGAGGTGCCGCTCGCCGCCTTCCACGCCGAGGAGATCCTGGACCCGGCGACCCTGCCGCGGCGGTACGCCGGCTTTTCCCCGTGCTTCCGGCGGGAGGCAGGGTCCCACGGCAGGGACACCAGGGGATTGATCCGTGTCCACCAGTTCGACAAGGTCGAGCTGTTCGTCTACTGCCTGTTGGCGGAGGCCGACGCGGAGCACGAGCGGCTGCTGCAGCTCGAGCGCGACTTCCTCGGCGCGCTGGGGCTGCCCCATCGCGTGATCGAGGTGGCCGCCGGTGACCTGGGGAGCAGTGCCGCCCGCAAGTACGACTGCGAGGCGTGGCTGCCCTCGCAGGGGCGCTGGCTGGAGCTCACCTCCACCAGCAACTGCACCGACTTCCAGGCCCGCCGGCTCGGAACCAGGGCCCGCGCCGGGGTCGATCAGGGGGGCGGCACCACGACGCTGGCAACCCTGAACGGCACCCTGTGCGCGGTCGGCCGGACCATCGTGGCGGTCCTGGAGAACCACCAGCGGCCGGACGGCTCGGTCGTCGTGCCCGAGGTGCTGCGGCCGGCGCTGGCGGCGTACGGCGTCGGCGAGGTCCTGCTCCCCGCATGAACCGGCGCCTGCTCGTGGGCTGCGACTTCGACGGCACCCTGCTGCGCTCCGACGGCACGGTCAGCGACCGCAGCCGGGCGGCGCTGGCCAGGGTGCAGGCCGCGGGTGCGCGCCTGGTCGTGGTGACCGGGAGACCGCCGCGCTGGATGGCCCAGGTGGTCGCCGAGACCGGCCACCGCGGGATCGCCCTGGTCGCCAACGGCGCAGGCGTCTACGACCTGGACGCGGAGGTGCTGCTCCGGACGGACCCACTGCTGCCGACTGCCGCAGCCGAGATCGCCGCCCGAGTCCTCGCCGCCGTGCCGGACGCCGTCTTCGCCGGGGAGTCCGGCGATGCCTCTTGGCGAGAGGCTGGCTACCACTCGCCGTACGGCGACAGCCCCGACACCCTGGTCGTCCCGCGTCCGGAGGTGCTCCACCGCCCCCTGCTCAAGCTGCTGGTGCGCACCCCCAGCCACGATGCCGACGCCCTGTTGGCGGCCGCCCGAGCGGTCGTCGACGACGACCTCGCCACCCTCACGCACTCCTCCACCGATGGGCTGCTCGAGGTCAGCGCCGCGGGAGTCAGCAAGGCCACCGGGCTGGCCCGGCTGGCCGCCGAGGCCGGGGTCGGCGCCGCCGACGTGGTGGCGTTCGGCGACATGCCCAACGACGTCCCGATGCTGGCGTGGGCCGGCCGGTCCTGGGCCGTCGCCAACGCCCACCCCGCCGCCCGTGCGGCCGCGGGAGCGGTGACGGACAGCAACGACGACGACGGCGTGGCCAGGGTGCTCGAGCGGCTCTTCCCCGGCGGTGGTGTCGTGGGCCGCGCCTAAGATCGCACGCATGTTCGAACGTCGCAACCCGTGCGTGTCGCCTGCAGCACCTCGTTGCACTTCGCCCTACGATCCTGAGGTGCCAATCTCCGCTCGAGATGTGGCTACCGCGCTTCGGCAGCGGCTGCCCGGTCTGCCCGGTCTGCCCGTGAAGAAACTGCACAAGCTGCTCTACTACTGCCAGGCGCACCACGTTGCGACATTCGGCCGAGCGCTGTTCAGCGACACCATATCTGCGTGGGACATGGGTCCGGTTGTGGGTGGGCTCTGGCATTCTGAGAAGAACGAGGGGATTACCGAGGGAATCGCAGCACTCGACGAGTCACAGCTCAACACTATCGGCTACGTCGTGAGTCGGTATGGGGCTCTCACGGGCCTTGACTTGGAGCACTTGACCCACGGCGAGATGCCCTGGCTGAGAGCAAACGAAGGGCGCCCGGCCGGGGGAAGGGCGAGCATCGAGCCGACCTGGATCGAGGAGTACTTCGCCTCGCCCACGGTGCGCGAACTCGAAGACGAGCGGGGAAGCCTCGGGCAGGACGAAGTCGAGGGCTGGCTAAAGCCGGCCGACCGTCGCCGCGCCACGCTCAAGGAAGACACGCGCGAGGAGATCATGGCGCGTCTAGCTGGTCGTGCTGGGACCTGACCGGTTGCCGTCCTGGACGCTGGTCGGCTTCCTTGAGCGGCTTGACGAGTGGGTCGACCGGGAGTCGCCGCCAGCCGGGCTCCGGGTGCTGGTGACCACCCACCTGGCTGCTGACCCGACTTGACGATCCGTATCGCGGGGTGCGGCGGGAGCCTGGATTCGACAACCTCTGGTTTGGAGTGATCCCCGATTCGGAGCTGGGCGGGCAGGTGGTCTGCTGTTCCTACTGGCTTTCGGAACGGGCCCGATCTGCCACCTGCGACAGCTTCGCCACGCTCAGCTACCCGGTGTGATGCGACGACCCCTCGAAGGGCTAGAGGTACTGCCCGGTGCCGGCCGCCGCCGGGGTCTGGATCCCGGCTCCGGCCGGCAGCTGCGGACGGCCGCGACCCTGCTGCTGGGCCAGCTGGGCAGTCACCTGCTGCGCGACCAGGGCGGCCTGGATGCCGTGGAACACGCCCTCCAGCCAGCCGACCAGCTGCGCCTGGGCGATCCGCAGCTCGGCGTCGCTCGGCACCTCGTCCTCGCCGAAGGGCAGCGCCAGGCGTCCCAGCTGGTCGCGCAGCTCGGGGGAGAGCCCGTCGGAAAGCTCGGTGATGGACTGCCGGTGGACGTCGCGCAGCCGCACCCGGCTGCGCTCGTCGAGCGGCGCGGTACGGACCTCGTCCAGCAGCTGCTTGACCATCGTCCCGATCCGCATGACCTTGTCCGGAGCGCTGACCTGGGCGGCCGCAACCGCGGCCGGCTCCGCCTCTGCGGCGCCGACGGCCGCGGCGGGCGGGTCGACCAGCGCGCCGTCGGGGCCCACCACGACCACCTGTGGGGCGGGCGTCGGCATCGTCTCGCCAGCTGGCTGGCCGTCGGGAGCTGTCATGTCCATGGCCTGCCCCGTCCGCGGCGGGTGACGCGGCCACGCGGGGACGGCACACTGCCCGCGTGACCGAGCAGCCGCAGGGCCCGCCGCCCGGATACGTGCCGGGGCAGTGGGGCGGGCCGCCCGCGGGCTACCCGACCGCCCCTCCGCCGGGGTACGGCGCCCCGCCGGGGTACGGACCAGCACCCGGCTACGGCCCAGCACCCGGCTACGGCCCCCCGGCCGGCTGGCCGCCGTACCCCGGGCCTCAGCACGGCGGGCCGTCGCCGTACCCGCCGCGGCGTCGTCGGTGGCCCTGGATCCTCGCGCTCTGCCTGGTGCTCGGGCTGGGGGGCTGCGGTGCCATTGCCTACACCGTCTATCGGACCAGCATCGCGCCGGCCCGGCAGGCGGTGGACGACTACTACGGCGCGCTGGCCAGGGGCGACGACCGCGCGGCTTTCGAAGAGGTCTGTCCCGGCGCTGGCATCACCTTCGACGTGTTCACCAGGCTGGTCGACGCCAAGCCGGTGCTGCGGTGGCGCACCAGCACCGTCAATGTCTCCACCGTCAACGGCAGCACGTCCGGCACCGTCGGCGGCGTTGTGACCTACCGGGACGGGACGACCCGCGCGGGCGTGGTCGACCTGGTCAAGCAGCGGGGCGGCTGGCGGCTGTGCGGGGGGCTGCTCAGCCCCAACGCTCCATGAGCGCGGTCCCGCCCCCGCCCGAACCGCAGCAGCCGCAGCAGGCGCTCCCGGACCTGCTGTCCGGAGCGGGCGCCTGGCCGCTGTCCCCGCCACCCGTGGCCCCGCGTGACCTGGCCGACTCGGCCCACCCCGCAGCCCTCGTGCCGGGCGCCCCGCGACGGTCCCGTCGCCGCCGGCTCTTGCTGCCGCTGGTCGCCGGCCTGGTCCTGCTGGCGGCGCTGGCCGGCGGCCTGGTCGTCCTCGACCGCTCCGGTGGCGGCCAGGACGGGAGCCCGCGGCAAGTGGTGGCGGCGTACTACGCGGCGCTCGTGCGGTTGGACGCTCCGGCGGCCTTCGGGCGGCTGTGCAGCGAGCAGCAGCAGAGCGGGCTCGCGGCCTACGACCGGGAGATCCACGCCGACGACGCCACCGGCACCGGGATCCGCTCCTGGAAGGGCGCGGGCGGGGTGACCGTGCACGGCGACGAGGCGATGGTGCCGGGCCGCCTCGTGCTCACGGGTGGGATGCCGACCGACATCGTGGTCGGACTGGTCCACCGGGCCGGCGTGTGGACGGTCTGCGGGTCCGACCTCGGCGGCGTCATCCCCGGCCCGGGGGGTGGCGGCTCCGGCACCACGACGACCTGAGCACCCGTCGCTCACCCGACGGTGAGCAGCACCTTGCCGATGTGGTCGCTGCTCTCGAGCCAGCGGTGGGCGGCAGCGACCTCGGTCACCGGCAGCACGCTGTCGACGACGGGCCGGATGCGCCCGTCGGCCACCGACGGCCAGACCTCACGGAGCACACCGGCGACGATCTCGGCCTTCTGCTCGGTCGGCCGGGACCGCAACGTGGTCGCGCTGACGCAGGCTCGGCGCGTCATCAGCGCCCCGAGGTCGAGCTCGGCCCGGCGCCCCCCGACCAGACCGATGACGACCAGCCGGCCGCCCGGGGCGAGGACCTCGACGTTGCGTTCGAGGTACGTGGCGCCGACGGTGTCGAGTACGACGTCGGCCCCGGCCCCCCCGGTCGCCGCCCGGACCGCCGCGACGAAGTCCTCGCTCACGTAGTCCACCAGCACCTCGGCGCCCAGGGCCGCGCAGGCGTCGAGCTTGGCCCGGCTGCGAGCGGTGACGGCGACCCGGGCGCCCACCACCCCGGTGGCGTACTGGATGGCGAAGGTCCCGATGCCGCTCGACCCGCCGTGCACCAGCAGCAGCTCACCGGGCCGGAGGCCGGCCAGGTCGGTCACGTTGCTCCAGACCGTGCAGGCCACCTCGGGCAGCGCAGCGGCCTCGACGAGCGACACGCCTGCCGGCACCGGCAGCAGCTGGCCGGCGGGGACGAGCACCTGCTCGGCGTACCCCCCGCCCGAGAGCAGCGCGCAGACCTCGTCGCCGGGCGCCCAGCCGGTCGTGCCAGCACCGACGGCGGCGATCCGGCCGCTCACCTCCAGGCCGAGGACGTCGCTGGTGCCGGGCGGCGGTGGGTAGTGCCCCTCGCGCTGGGCGATGTCGGCGCGATTGACGGCCGTGGCGACCACATCGAGCAGCACCTCGCCGGCACCAGGGGGCGGCAGGTCGGGGACCTCACCCCAGCCGAGCACGGAGGCGTCTCCCGGGCCGGTCACGGTCACGGCGTGCACGCCGGCCAGCCTCGCACGCCGGCTGCGCGGATGCGGGCCGGGATGTGGCGCGAGGGTCGATTCGTGCCAGGTCAGGTCACGTCAGTGCAGGCGCGGGCGCCGGGTGTCCGCGGTGAAGACGAGCGTGTGCGAGGCCGGGCCGGGCGCGGGGCGGACGGCGAGCCGCAGCGCCCAGCAGCTGGCCCCACGCACGGATGCCGGCAGCACCGCCCTGGCGTGCCCGGCCGCGTCCGCGTGCACGACCGCCGGCAGCCGGGTGGTCGACACCCGACACCCTGCCGCCAGGTGCGCGGTCGACGCGGGAACGGCGGCCGGGCAGCCCCGGCCGGTCAGCCGGGTGAGCGTCCCCGTCAGCACGAGCGCCTGGCGCGGGCGCGTGCGCAGGGTGACGCCCCAGCGGCGCCCCGGCCCCGGCGCCCCGGCCGTGGCGGCGACGAGCGCGGCCCGTGCGGCGGCTGCCGTCGTACCTGCTGCCGCCGTGCCTGGGGCTGCCGTGCCTGCGGCTGAACCTGCCCCTGGAACCGAGACCCCCGCCGGGGCGGCGGGAGCAGCCGGCGGTACCAGCCGGTAGACGGCGCCGGCGGTGTCGTCGGTGACGTAGAGCGCCCCGTCGGGACCCGGCACCGCATCGACCACCCGGCCCCAGCGGGAGCCGTCGGACAGCTGGAACCCACCGAGCAGGGTGACCTGCTCGCCCAGGGTGTGCCGCGCGACGTCCCAGGGGAACCAGGCGAGCTCCGGCGCCCGCGGCGGGGTGCGGTTCCACGAGCCGTGGATGCCGACGACCGCGCCCGCCGCCCACGTCGCCGGGAGCCGGCTGCCGGTGAGGAAGCTCAGGCCGAGCGGCGCCGAGTGCGCCGGAATCCCGCGCTCGATCGGGGTGAGCGCGGAGCAGTCGAGCTTGCCGCCGTCGGCGTTCTGCTGCTCGTCGCGCTGGTAGCGCAGGGCGTCGTAGTGCAGCGCCGAGGTGGTCCAGTCCGCGCTGACGTCCGGATTGGGGTTGCAGTAGGGCCACCCGAGGTCGCGGCCGGGGGTGAGCCGGGCGAGCTCTTCGGTGGGGTGGTCGTTGACATAGGCCTGCACGACCTGGCCGGCCTGCGGCTCCCCCGCCGGGACGGCGATGTTGTCCCGGTTGTTCACAGCGGTCCAGAGCGCGCCGTCGGGGTCGAAGGACAGGCCCTCCCCGTTGCGTACGCCGGTGGCGAAGCGCCGCAGCCCGGTGCCGTCGGGGTTGACGGCGAGGACCGCCGCGCGGGGCGGCGTCGCTGTCAGGTCCTCCGGCGAGGTGTTGCCGGTGCTGCCGACCGTGACGTAGATGGTGCGATCCGGTCCGACGGCGACGGACTTCAGGGCGTGGGCGTACTGCCCGTGCAGCTCCGGGCTCTTGCTGTCCGGAAGTCCGGTGACCACCGGTGTCGGCGCGCCGGTGGTGGCGCCGGTGAGCGGGTAGCGGTCGACCCTGGTCGACTGGGCCACGAGCAGCGTGCTGCCGTCGACGGCGAGGCCGTGCGGCTGGTCGAGGCCGGCCAGCACGGTGCTGACGGCGGGTGCGGCGGCCGGATCGGAGGCCGGGTGCAGCCGCGTGACGGTGCCGGCGCCCGGGTTGCTCACGAGCAGGTCGCCGGCCGGCGTCCACACCGCCATCCGCGCGCCGCTGACCCTGGCCCACACCTCGGCGGTCCAGCCGGGAGGCACCGTGACAGTCCGCGGGGTGTCGAACGGCGCGGCCCCCGTGCCCGCCGCCAGGGTCAGCGGGACGCTCGACGCGCCAGGGGGCGGGCCGAGGGCAGCTGCGGGACCGGGTGCCGCGACCGCGAGGGCGGTGGCGGCAACGGCCAGCGCCGCCGCCGCGGTGAGGGGGAGCGCGCGAGATGTCACGGCACCATCATGCGCCTACTCTCGGCGTTCATAAGGTGACTCAGAGTAGTAGTCTCCACTACGGCCGTGGTCTGGTTCAGTAGTCGATCGGCAGGCCGACGTAGTTCTCGGCCAGCGTGGTGGCGGCCGCGGTGGAGGACGTGACGTAGCGCAGCTGGGACAGCTGGAGCTCGGCGTCGAAGGGGTCGACCGGTCCTGGCCCGCCGGCCGTGTGCAGCATCGACGTCATCCACCAGGAGAAGTGCGTGGTGCGCCAGACCCGCCGCAGGGCCCGGTCGGAGTAGGAGTCGGCCAGCGAGGCGTCGCCGGCCAGCAGTGCCGCCAGGGCAGGGGCGAGCAGGGCGACGTCGGCGACGGCGAGGTTGAGCCCCTTGGCGCCGGTCGGCGGCACGATGTGCGCGGCATCCCCGGCCAGGAACAGCCTCCCGTGCCGCATCGGGCTGCTGACGAAGCTGCGCATCGGGGTGATGCCCTTCTCCGTCAGCGCCCCGGTGCGCAGCTCCCACCCGTCCAGGCACAGCCTGGTCTGCAGCTCGGACCAGATCCGGTCGTCGGACCACTCCTCGATGCGGTCCTGCACGTCCACCTGCAGGTAGAGCCGGCTGACCTCGGGCGAGCGCATGCTGTGCATGGCGAAGCCGCGCGGATGCCAGGCGTAGATCAGCTCGTCGGTGGAGGGCGCGACGTCGGCCAGGATCCCCAACCAGGCGAACGGATAGGTCCGCTGCCAGGTGCGCTGCAGCTGTCGGGGGATCTCGCCCCGGCTGATGCCGTGGAAGCCGTCGGCGCCCACGATCGCGTCGCATTCGAAGACCTGCGGCCGGCCGTCGGCGTCGGTGCAGCGCAGCGCCGGCCGCTCGCCGTCCGCGTCGGTGACGGTCGTGTCGGTGACCTCGAACAGCAGCTGGCCCCCGGCGGCGAGCCGGGCCGCGATCAGGTCCTTGACCACCTCGGTCTGGCCGTAGACCCACACCGACCTGCCCGTCAGCGCCGGGAAGTCCAGGTGCGCCCGCTCACCGGGCCACTGCAGGTGGATCCCGTCGTGGCGCAGCCCCTCGCGCAGCAGCCGGTCCCCGAGGCCGGCCGCCACCAACAGGTCCACGGTGCCGTGCTCGAGCACCCCGGCGCGCAGCCTGCCCTCGACGTAGGCCCGCGATCGGCTCTCCACCACCACCGCGTCGACCCCCCGCTCCGCGAGCAGGTGCCCCAGCAGCAGACCGGCAGGTCCCGCGCCGATGATGCCGACCTGGGTGCGCACCCGCCGATGCTGCTGGGCCCACCACGAGGCCCGGCGGCGGGCGTCCGCTCAGCGGAAGGCGACGGGGTGGCCGCGGGCCCGCGCGAGGCTGCGGCCCACCGATGCCGCCGTCACCTGCACCGCCGTGACCAGCCGGGTCAGGTCGCGCTGACCGGAGGCCGTCACCGTGACCAGCCCGAGTGCCGCCACCACCCCGCCGTCCGGGCCGGTGACGGGGACGGCCACGGAGCTCGTGCCCAGCGTCATCTCCTCCGCGGTCCGTGCGAAGCCCCTGCGCCGCACCGACTCCAGCTCCTCGCGCATGCGCCCTACGTCGGTGATCGTGTGCCGGGTCACCGGCGTGAGGGCCACCATCGCCAGCTCGACGACATCGGCGGGAGCGTGCGCCAGCAGCACCTTGCCCACGCCGGTCGCGTGCAGCGGCAGCCGGGCGCCGGGCTGGCTCAGCACCGGCACCGACCCGCGGCCGGAGATGCGCTCGACGTACATGGCCGACAGCCCTTGCCGCAACGCGAGGTGGACGTTCTCCTTCGTCGCCTCGTAGAGGTCCTGCATGAAGGGCAGGGCCACCTGGCGCAGCTCGCCGTGCACGGGTGCCAGCAGCCCCAGCTCCCAGACCCGGCGGCCGACGACGTAGCGATCGTCGTCCCTGCGGTCCAGCGCCCGCCACGAGACCAGCTCGGCGACCAGCCGGTGCGCCGTGGTCAGCGACAGCCCGGACCGTCGGGCGAGCTCGCTCAGCGTCAGCTGGGTGTGCCGCTCGTCGAAGGCCCCGAGCAGCGCCAGCGCCCGCGAGGTGACCGTGCGCCCCGGTTCACCGGCCCCGCCCGCCACGAGAACCTCCCTCCGCCGACGGTGACCCTTCCCCTGGGTGGAAGACAGGACTGTCGCACAGGTGGCGCCGACCTAGCGTGCCGTCGTGCCGCTCGAGACCGCGCCGGACTGGCCATCGGGGTACGCCGGGGAGCCGGGCGCGCATCCCCCGCTGGCCTCGCCGGCCTACCGGTCGACGCTGCTGCGGGCACCGGCGCGGCCGCTGGTGCCGCTGCCGCAGGGGCTGACCGAGCTCACCGGGCCGCTGCTGGGCGCCGATCGGGTGACCGCGCGGGACGCGGACCTGACGGCGCAGTCGGATGGCGAGCCGATCGGCCAGCGGATCACCGTGTCCGGCCGGGTCCTGGACGGCGCCGGCCGGGCCGTGCCCGGGACGCTGGTGGAGGTTTGGCAGGCCAACGCGGCCGGCCGCTACGCCCACCCGGCCGACACCTGGCCGGCGCCGCTGGACCCGCACTTCGCGGGGGTGGGGCGGGCCGTGACCGACGGCGCCGGGAGCTTTCGGTTCACCACCGTGCGGCCCGGCGCCTACCCGTGGGGCAACCACCCCAACGCCTGGCGGCCGGCGCACATCCACTTCTCGCTGTTCGGCCGGGCCTTCGCGCAGCGGCTGGTCACCCAGATGTACTTCCCCGACGACCAGCTCTTCGGCCAGGACCCGATCTTCGGCAGCGTCCCTGCCGCGACGCGCGGGCGGCTGGTCAGCCGCTTCGACCTCGCCACCACCACGCCGTCCTGGGCGCTGGCCTACGTCTTCGACATCGTGCTCCGTGGCCCGGATGCCACGCCCACCGAGTGGCCTTCCGGGCCCGCACGCGCGTGAGCCGCTGCCTCACGCCGTCGCAGACGGTCGGCCCGTTCCTCGCGATCGCGCTCCGCTGGCCGGACGGTCCCGACGTCGTCGGAGTCGGCACCCCCGGGGCCATCCGGGTCGTCGGCCGGCTCCTCGACGGCGCCGGCGCACCGGTCACCGACGGGCTGGTCGAGACCTGGCAGGCCGACGCGCACGGCCGCTTCGACCACCCGGACGACCCCCGGGGCGCCGCCGCGCCGTACCCAGCCGGGTTCCGCGGCTTCGGCCGCTCCGAGACCCGCGGCGGGGAGTACGCCGTGCGCACGGTGAAGCCCGGGCCCACCCCTGCCCGTGGCGGCGGGTGGGAGGCGCCGCACCTGGCCCTGTCGATTTTCGCCCGCGGGCTGCAGGATCGGGTCGTGACCCGGCTCTACTTTGCCGACGAGCGCGAGGCGAACGACGCGGACCCGGTGCTCGCCGCCCTGCCGTCAGACCGGCGCGCGACCCTGCTCGCCGCGCCGGAGCCGGGGGGCTACCGGCTGGACATCCGGCTGCAGGGGGAGCATGAGTCCGTCTTCTTCGACCTCTGAGCGCCCGCCGCCCCCGACGGGCGGGCTCTTCGACGGCGTGCTGTCGCGGGGACCTGTCGGCGCGGCCGTCTCCCCGTCGGCGTGGCTGCGCGCCCTGCTGGAGGTCGAGGCCGCGCTGGCGCTCGCGGGTGCCGACACCGGGGCCGTCCCGCCCCAGGCGGCGAGGGCGATCGCGGTGGCCTGCGAGGACGACGCGGCGTACGACGCCGCCGCGCTCGGCCGCGCCGCCGCCGCCGCCGGCAACCCGGTGGTGCCTCTCGTGCAGGCCGTCCGGGCCGCGGTCGGCGGCGATGCGGCAGCGTGGGTGCACCTCGGCGCCACCAGCCAGGACGTGCTCGACTGCGCCGCCTCGCTGCTGTCCCGCCGTGCGCTCGCGATGGTCGCGGCGGATCTGGCTGCCGCCGCCGGCGCCGCCGCCGGGCTGGCCCGCCGGCACCGGGACGCCCCGGCCCTCGGCCGCACCCTGCTCCAGCCGGCGCTGCCCACCAGCTTCGGCCTGGTGGCCGCCGGCTGGGCGGTCGGCCTGGACGTGGTTGCTGCCCGGGTCCGCACGGTCGCCGCAGGACTGCCGGTGCAGCTGGGTGGCCCCGTCGGGGCCTCGGCGGGCCCGGCCCGCGCGGCGCTGGCCGGCCGGCTGGGGCTCGCCGAGCCGTTGCTGGGCTGGCACACCCTGCGGTGGCCGGTCGCCGACACCGCCGGCTGCCTGGCCACCGCGTCCGGGATCGTCGGCAAGATCGGGCTCGACGTCGTGCTGCTCGCGCAGGGCGAGGTGGCCGAGGTGCTGGAGGGTCGGGCCGGCACGGGCGGCTCCTCCTCGATGCCGCACAAGCACAACCTGGTGGCCGCGGTCAGCGCCCGCGCGGGGGCACTGCGGGCACCCGGCCTGGCCGGCACGCTCTACGCGGCGATGGCCCAGGAGCACCAGCGTGCGGCCGGCGCCTGGCACGCCGAGTGGGAGACGCTGTCAGACCTGCTGCGCTGCACCGGGAGTGCCGCCTCGTGGCTGCGCGAGTGCCTGGAGCACCTGCGGGTCGACGCCCCGCGGATGCTGGCGAACCTGCATGCTGCCGGGGTCCCGGGCGCGGACGGTGGAGTGCCTCCCGGCGTGGGCGAGCAGGTCGACCGCGTGCTGGCGGCTCGGTGAGCCACGGCGGCGGCGTCGCCCTGCACCACGACGTCACCGGGCCGGCCGACGCCCCCGTGCTGCTCCTGCTCGGCTCGCTCGGCAGCACCATCGCGATGTGGGATCCGCAGCTGCCCGCGCTGGCCGAGCGCTTCCGGGTGGTGCGGGCCGACCACCGCGGGCACGGCGGGTCGCCGGTGCCGCCCGGGCCCTATCACCTCGACGACCTCGCCGGCGACGCCCTCGCGCTGCTCGACCGGCTGGAGGTGCGCACGGCGAGCGTCGTGGGGCTGTCCCTCGGCGGGATGGTGGCGATGCGACTGGCCGCCCACCACCCCGACCGGGTCGACCGGCTGGCGCTGCTGTGCACGTCTGCCCAGCTCGGGCCGCCGTCGGCCTGGCGGCAACGCGCCGCGCTGGTGCGCGCGGACGGCACCGGAGCCGTCGCGGTGGCGGCGATGGAGCGGTGGTTCACCCCGTCGTACCGTGCCGAGCGGCCCGGAGACGTGGCGGCCGCGGAGCGGATGGTCGCCGGCACGCCGGCGGAGGGGTACGCCGGATGCTGCGGCGCTCTGGAAACCGCCGACCTGCGCCAGGACCTGGCCGCGATCGCCGCGCCGACGCTGGCGATCGCCGGCGCGCAGGACCCGTCGACGCCGCCGGAGCACCTGCGCGCCATCGCCGCCGGCATCCCGGGCGCCCGGCTGCTGGTGCTCGACGGGGCCGCGCACCTGGCCAACCTGGAGCAGCCGGCGGCGGTGACCGCGGCGCTGCTGACCCACCTCGACCCCGCCGGCCGCGGCCCGACCGACGCCCACACGGCCGGCATGCTGGTCCGCCGCGCGGTGCTCGGCGATGCGCACGTCGACCGCGCGATCGCGGCGATCACCGAGCTGACCGCGCCGTTCCAGGACGTGATCACCCGCTATGCCTGGGGCGAGGTCTGGTCCCGCGACGGTCTCGACCGCCGGACCCGCAGCGCGCTGACCCTCGCGCTGCTGGCGGCGCTCGGCCACGAGACCGAGCTGGCGCTGCACGTCCAGGCCGCGCTGACCAACGGCCTCACCCCGGCAGAGATCGGCGAGGTGCTGCTGCACACCGCCATCTACGCCGGCGTGCCCGCCGCCAACAGCGCCCTCGCCGTCGCCCAACGCGTCCTCGACGGGACCGCCTGACGCCCGAGTTCTCGGGACAACAGCAGCACCCACATGCCCGCATTCACGCGGAAAGCGCGTCCTGGCAAGCGGCGTTCAGCTCATGGGCGAGGTCCCTGAGATCCAGTGCGAGCGTGTCCGCAAGTGTCGCGATGGTGAAGAAGGCTGGCGTCGCGACGCGGCCGGTCTCGATCTTGCGCAGCGTCTCGACAGGGATGCCGGAGGCGGCGGCGACATCGACCATGCTGCGGCGACCGCGGGCCGCCCGCAGTGCAGCCCCCAGCCGTCGACCGCGTTCACGCTCGAGCGGGGACAGGACCGGCCTCACCATGAGCGTGATACTAATACCGGTACAACTATCCCGGATGCAGGTGACGAGACATGGTCGAACTGAAGACTCCCGGCGAGATCGACGCGATGGCAGCCGCCGGCGCGGTCGTCGCACGCGCCCTGAGCGCGGTCAAGACGGAAGCAACCGTCGGTACGCGCCTCGACCGGCTGGATCAGGTCGCACACCAGGTGCTGAACGACGCCGGCGCAACCTCACCGTTCCTCGGCTACCACCCCTCCTTCGCCGGCAGCCCATTCCCAGGAGTCGTCTGTCTGTCCGTCAACGACGCGGTACTTCACGGGCTCCCCACGAAATACCGACTACGCGAAGGAGATCTGCTCAGCGTCGACTGCGGTGCCACCGTCGGCGGATGGACCGGCGACGCCGCAATCTCCTTCTGCGTCAGCCATGCCGCACCCGACGACGCGCAGTTGCTCGACCACACCGAAAGGGCCCTGCAGGCAGGTATCGCCGCCGCGCAACCAGGAGCTCGCCTCGGCGACATCTCCGCCGCCGTCGGCCAGATCGCGCGCGAAGCCGGCCTCGGCCTGCACACCGACTTCGGCGGCCATGGAATCGGCCGTACGATGCACGAAAGCCCGCATGTGCCCAACGACGGACAAGCCGGCCGCGGAATGCAATTGCGACCCGGGCTCACCGTCGCCATCGAACCGTGGTTCCTCGCCGGCGGGCTCGACGCCTACAGCATCGACAGCGACGGCTGGACCCTCCGCAGCACAGACGGCTCTCGCGGCGCCCACTTCGAGCACACCGTTGCCGTGACCGAGACCGGACCGCGCGTACTCACCACCGATCCCTCCGCCGCGCCCGCGTAGTCCTAAGAGCGCAACCAATTCGTGCTGGCCCTGGGCTGGTCGGCCTGGGGCAGCCCACTGGCTAGCGACTGTCGTCTACAGCCACCCTTCGCGCGAGCCGCGCACAGAGGGCAGGCCGCACAGGCTCGGTCGAGGCGCGCAGCTCGGCGTGAGCGGGTGGGGCCGTCCGCCACGGCGCCTGCGACGCCTCCGGTGGCGACCGTGGCGACGCGACCGTGGCGACGCGACCGCGCGTCATGGCGGGCAGCTCGACCTCGGGTCCCGCCGCGTACGGCGTCACGACGCCGACCGTGAGCCGGTCCCCGGTCACGACGGCCGGAGCTGCTCGAGCAGGCCCATGTCGTCGCGACAAGCCCAATGCTCGACGAGCATCCCGTCGGCGACCCGCCAGATGTGGATGAACGTCCACGCTGCCGATCGACCGGTGACCGGCGCGTCAGCGAGCAGCGGCATCGTGGATGCCCGGTGTGTGCCGTGCAGCGTCACGTGCTGGACGACGAGGTCTCCCTCACCGATAAGTTGGTGCTGCTCGAGATCGGTCGGCCCGAGGTCGACCTCGATGGTGCGCAGGATCGTCTTCAGACCATCGCGGCCCTGGGGGCCGGCGGCGTGGTTGACCATGTCGGTGGCCACGAGGTCGTCCAAGACCGTGTCGTCGGCCGCCCGTTGCCGTCGGAACAGCTCCTCGACCACGTCCCGTGCGCTGCGCGGGTGGGACTCGGTCATCGGCTCTGCCCCGGTTCCGCCAGGTCGGACCGCGTCATGCCGTCGGGATGCCCGTCGGGCCATTGGACGAGCTCGATGCGGTAACCGTCCGGGTCAGTGACCCATGCCGTCCAGAAGTCTGCGGAGCCGTCGGGCGATCCGGGCTCTTCCGCCTGGACTCCTCGTGCAGCCAGGTGCGCCACCGTCGCGTGCATGTCTTCGACCTGAATCACGAAGTGGCTGAGGCCGCCGGGCTCGACCCGGCCGTGGGTGGGGTCGTGGACGAGCTCAAGGGCCACGAACTCGTCGCCGGGGAGCTTCAGCATCGTCAGGGTGCCGAGCTCGGTGGCAGGCACGTCGCCGAGCACCTCGTAGCCGATGGAGGTGTAGAACGCGATCGACCGCTCCAGGTCGGCGATCCGCAGGCCGAGGTGCAGGGTTCTCATGACGGCTCATCTTCGACGCGCGCCTCGTCGAGCGCGTCGTCGAGCGCGGGCCCCGCGATCAAGCAGGTGGCAGTCATGTGTGTCCTCGCAGTCGGCTCGGCGGAAGCAGTACCCAGCTCGCGCGGCCCGTCGGCCCCTGGTCGATCTGCTCGTGATCACCACGACGGAACTTTAAGTAGACCATGTCAGGAGCGGGCCATAGGGAACACCAGGTGGGTGACTTGCTTGCCCTGGATGCACACCGTCGGGTCGCCGAGCGGGACGTCCTCGAGGGAAAGCTCGCCGAAGAACGGCCGGCCTTTCCCCATCACCACCGGAACGAGGTCGACCATCACCTCATCGAGCAGGCCGAGCTCCAAGCACTGCCGGGCGATGGTGCCCGCGCTGACGAACACGGTTCGGTCCCCGGCTACCTGCTGTGCCCGAGTCACCGCAGCCTCCACCCCCTCGGTCACGAATGAGAACGGGGCGTAGGGATGCGCCTCGATCCATTCGGCGGGGACTTGATGCGTCACCACCACCACGGGCACGTCCAGGCTGTGCCGTCCGTGCCACCCATCGACGAAGTCGAACAGCGTTCTCCCGACCACCAGCGCGCCGAGCCGGGAGGTCCAGCGACGCCAATGCTCTGCGCTCGGCGGCGTCAGGTGGAACGTGATGTCCCCGGCCGGGGAGACGACCGCGACGTCACCGTTCTGGAGCCAGTCGAAAAGCCGGCCGATGTTGTCCTGCTTGGCGATGAACCCGTCAATCGACATCGACGCTTCGGTGATGATCTTGCTCACGTCATCCGTCCTTGGCCGTGCCACCCGCGGGGGCCCAGCCCGTCTCAGGCCCTGCCTGCGGCCTGTAGATGTGCACGACGACGCCGCAAGCGAAGGACTTGGCCTCAACAAGATGGAGGTACCGCGCCGCGGGCAGCCGCCCGAACAAGGGCTTCCCCCTGCCCACCGCCACCGGTTGCACGGCGAGGCGGTACTCGTCGATCAGGTCGTGGGCGGCCAGCGCTGCCGCGAACTCCGCGCCACCCCAAGCGATCACGTCGGGACCGGGTTCTTCCTTGATCGCAGCGATCTCGGTTGCGAGGTCGCCGCGGGCGACACGGGTGGCGGGCCAGGTGGCTTTGCTGTCGCTGAGCGTCTTGGAGAACACGACCTTTGGGATGTCATTCATCGGCGCCGCATACGGGTGCTTAGACTTCGGCCAGAAAGACGCCATCTGCTCGTAGCTCGTGCGACCCATCAGGTGGGCCCCGGCGGCGCCGTTCATCCAATCGAGTCTCCACTGCACGAGTTCTTGGTCCTCGGGCAGTGCGCCGGGGTGTTGCCGGTCGCTGTCGACGTGTCCGTCGAGCGACATCGACATGCTCAGGATCACTTTGCGCATGGTGTTCCTCCATCTGTGTCGTGTTGCCGTGCTGATGGGTATCTATTCAGGTTCAGGCCGCCTGGGGAAAGTGGAAGAGCCGGGTGGGGTCGTAGTGGTCCTTCACGGTGATCAGTCGGGCCAGGTTGGCGCCGTGGTAAGCAGGGCCAGGGTCGTCGAGCCGCGGGTCAGGGAAGTTCGAGTAGACGCGGCCGGTGCCGTGTGGGTGGGCGATCGCCCACGAGCGGTCGATCCACGCGTCGGCGTCGGCGTCGTCGGCGAGGTGGTCCAGCAGGAACCTCTGGGTGCGATGGGCGAACGCCGGTCGCGTCGGAGTCCACCCGGTTATACGCGCCCCCCAAGGCGAAGAAGCTCAGGTGTCGTCGGCCGCGCGTCTGGTCGGTGGTCAGCCCGTCGAGCAGCGCTGTGACCACCGTGTCCGGCAGCGTGGAGGAAAACAGTTCGGACCGGCCGCTCGCTCCCCGGTGGTGCTCCCGGGCGTCCGGCATCGCAATTGATCGCTTGAGCTCTGAGTGCGGCATCCCTTCCATCACCCGCAGTTCGCCGTGGTGGTCTGCCAGGGCGGTTAGCTGGTTCAACAGGCTCAGGGTCGCGTCAACGTCGCGTACGGCGGCGCCCGACACGACGACCTGTAGTGGGTGGCCAGGCTCGGTAGTGACGGTGAGGTTGGCGGTGATGTCATCGGGCGCGTCAGGCGCCCAGGACTGCCAAGCCGCAATGACCTCAGCCGCGTTGGCTTCGGGCCAGGTCGCTTCGAAGTGGGTTGCGTGTGGCTCGGGGACGGTGGTGAAGGCGAATGAGGTGACCACACCGAGTTGGCCACCGCCAGCGCCGCGCAGCGCCCAGAACAGGTCGGGTTCGCGGTCGGCGTCACAGTCGACGAGTCGTCCGTCGGGCAGAACGACCTGCGCGCTGACCAGCGAGTCGCAGGTCAACCCGTGCCGCCGGCCGAGGAGTCCGAGCCCGCCCCCCAGGGTGAGTCCCGCAACCCCCACGGTCAGGCCGCACCCGACAGGCAGGGTCTGTCCGTGCTGGTGCAACACGTCGTACACCTGCCCCAGCCGTGCTCCAGACTCGATCACCGCCCGGCCATGCCCCTCGACGCTGATCGTCCTGAGGCGGCCCAGGTCGAGCACCACCCCGTCACTCGTCGATGAGCGGCCGGCGAAGCAGTGTCCGCCGCCGCGCGGCACGACCTGCGTGCCGGTGTCCCGCGCGAAGGCGACGGTGCGCACGACATCTCGAACCGTTGCACACCGCACCACCGCGCGGGGGTGCACGTCGCGGAACCGAGCGATCCCCGGGCGCCGGGCGTCGTTGTACCTCGATTCGCCGGGCGTGAGCAACTCGCCGTCCAGCGTGGATCCCAGATCCTCCAGCACGCCCACAACAGGCACGTTAGGGACGTGCGGACATCAGGGCTTGAACAAATCACGCATCCTTCGATCGAGGGACACTGCCGCCGGCGTCAGCCGTGAAGAACCGGTAGGAGGCAGCGTGATCGTGGCCGCACCCGCACCGGTCAGACCTAGGGCCCAGCAGCTCGGTTGGCGTGAGTCCGGTCAGGCGTCGGCACTCTCGGGTCAGGTGCGCATGGTCGGCATACCCCGCCTCTGCGGCCAAGTCGGCCACGCTGGCGACCGGAGTCCGCGGACCGGGTTGTGCTGCCGCCTGAGCGAGAGCCAGGTAGCCCTGAAACCGCAGGGTCCGCTGTAGAGCTTTGGGTCCGACGCCAACGGTGGTCAGGAACCGCCGGCGCAGCTGACTTCCCGAGATCCTCAGCTCCGTACTCAATGCTCCGACCTCGGCCAATTGTCCCGGCATCAGCCGGCGCACCGCGGCAGAGACAAGCTTGTCCGGGGGGGCAGCTCGCGTCTGCCGGCTGCTCAGGAAGCGTTGCAGCACCTCGAGGGCCGACAGCGGGTCCGGGGCAGCAGCCAGCAGCTCGCCCAGGCGGACGGCGTTGCCCCGCCACAAGTCGTCAAGTCCCACGGAGAGGTCAAGCAGCTGGTCGACGGGTAGTCCGAGGAACAGTGGCACCGCGCCCGGCCAGAACCGAGCACCCACCACCGTGGTGGAAGGCGGTAGCACCTGAACACTGGCCCCCGTCAGCGGCCCGATCACACGCGGCAAACCGCCCAGCGGACATTGCAGTTCGACACCACCCGTGGGCAGGTTGCGTTGCACGTATGGGCGCTGCCCCGTCTGCTGCACCCAGACCGTTCGCACCCGACCAGCCAGTGCCGGCAGCGGGAGCCGCTCCACGTAGCTCTCCGCGCCGCTCACCCCGCCAGGCGCACCCGACCCGTTTGACCCCTGCAAGGGACCGCCCCCTTCCGCCCCCGCCGAGCCGCAAGACTGCAGAGTCTTCATCCATAAGCTGAACTATTCAGCAGGTTCCGGGTTCGGGGTGCCAGGGGTGGCCCTGCCCTGTGCGACCAGGAACTATCTCGACTCCATGAGACAGGGCGAAGGCCCGCAGGGGTATCCGCCCGGCCGACTCAGCTCAGAAGGGGAAGGTGCGCCGGCCGGAGCGGGCCGAGACCCATTGCAGCTCGCAGAACTCCTCGATCGCCGAGGACACCCCGAAGCGTCCCCACCCACTGTCCTTCATGCCCCCGAACGGCATCTGCGGCTCGTCGTTGACCGGCTGATCGTTGACGTGCACGATCCCGGCCCGCAGCTGCAGGGCGATCTCGAGCCCATGCTCCAGGGTCCCGGCGAGCACCCCGGCGGCCAGCCCGAAGCAGCTGGCGTTCGCCAGGGCGACCGCGTGCCGGGCGTCGTCCACGACGTCGACGATCACGACAGGGCCGAAGGTCTCGTCGAAGGCGAGCTCGGCCTCCGGCGGCACGTCGGTCAGCACCGTCGCCGGATAGCACGGCGGGGCGGCGGTCCCGCCCACCAGCACCCGGGCCCCGAGCGCCACCGCCTCGTCCACCCGGCGGGCGATCAGCGCCACCGCCCACTCGTTGATGAGCGGGCCGATCACGGTGGCCGGATCGGACGGGTCGCCGACCGGCAGTGTCGAGACCTTGCGCACCAGGGCGTGGACGAAGGCCGCGGAGATGCTGCGCTCCACGATGATCCGGCGCACGCACATGCACACCTCGCCCTGGTGCACGAAGGCGCCGTACGCCGCGGCCTCGACCGCGTAGTCGAGGTCGACGCCGGCGAGCACCAGCAGGGGGTTGTGCCCGCTGACCTGCAGCACCAGCCGTTTGAGGTGGGTGCCGGCCGCCTCGGCCAGCCGGCGGCCGATGCTCGTGGAGCCGGTGAACGACAGCCGGCGTACGGCGGGGTTGGCGATCAGCTCCCCGCCGATGACCCCGGCCTCTCCTGGCGCGTGCGTCACCACGTTCAGCGCCCCGGCGGGCAGCCCGGCCTGCTGCAGCACCTCGCCCCAGATCACGCCGCCCGTCACGGGGGACTCCTCCGAGGGCTTGAGCACCACGGTGTTGCCGAGCGCCAGGGGGGCGACGACGGCGCGGCCGGACAGGATCAGCGGGGCGTTCCACGGCGCGATCGCCCCCACCACGCCGACCGGGCGGCGCAGCGCCATCGACCGGGTGCCCGCGGCGTCGGAGGGCATCAGCTCGGCGTAGGAGGCGTAGGGCAGCGCGGCCGTCTGGCGGAGCATCGCGACGGCGAAGTCCACCTGCAGCCCGGCGAAGTAGGCGCCAGCACCGGTCTCGCGGGCGAGCAGCCCGAGCACCTCGGCGCGCCGTCCGGCCATGATGTCCGCCGCGCGCAGCAGCACCCCTGCCGCTCGGCGGGTGGCGCGGCGCTCCAGTCGGGGAAGGCCGCCTGCGCCGCGTCGACTGCGGCGCGGGTCTCGTCCAGCCCGCCGGCGGCGACGCTGGCCACGACAGTGCCGTCCCAGGGGTCGAGGTCGGCGAAGGTCGCGCCGCTCGACGAGGGCGTCCACATTCCGCCGATCAGGTGCTGTGCCAGCAGCGGCGGGCGCTCCTGGCGGGGTGGTCGCGACTGGCGTGCCTGTCGCGGCAGCTCAGCCCCGGTGAGCACGGGCCGCACGGGACCACCTGATCCCGCGCGGAGCCGCGGTCCGGTCCAGCCGGTAGCCCACGGGCAGCAGCTGCACGGGCAGCCGATCCGCGACCAGGCTCCACAGCCCGCGCGGCAGGAACAGCGCGAACAGCACGGCCACGAGGCCGAGACCGATCAGGTAGTAGGCGCCCTGGTCGGCGAACTCGTACTGGATCAGGAAGAACGCGACGGCGCCGATGATCGGGCCCTCGAACGTTCCGAGGCCGCCGACCAGCACCATGAAGATCATGTAGGCGGTGAACTGCACCCCGAAGATCGACTGCGGCTGCACGAACAAGGTGGTCGCCAGCGTCAGCGCCCCGGCGGCTCCGCAGCCGAACCCGGCCAGCACGAAGAGCACGAACTTCAGCGGCCGGACGCGTACGCCGAGGGCGGCGGCGGCCTCCTCGTCGTCCCGGATGGCCTGCAGCGCAGCACCTGTGCGCCAGCGCAGCAGCCCGAAGACCAGGCCGAGGAGCAGCACGGCGAAACCCAGCGTCAGCCAGAAGGTGTCGGCCCGCCGCTGGTCGGGCGTGTAGACGTTCAGCCCGCGCAGCGAGATGCCGGTCCCGCCACCGAGCCCCTTGTCCAGGATGACCAGGATTGCCAGCGCCTCCGCGACCACCCAGGTGCCGACGGCGAACTGGCCGCCCCGCAGGCGCAGCACGAGCAGGGACTCCACCGCGGCCAGCGCGGCGCAGACCAGTGCGGCGACCACGATCGCCGGATAGGGCGCCATGCCGTGCTGGGTCAGGTAGATCGTCGCGTAGGCGCCGACGCCGATGAACGCCTGCTGCCCGACCGAGACCAGCCCGCCGTAGCCCGCCAGCGCGTTCCACATCACCGCAAGGATGAGGAAGATCAGCAGGCTGGTGAGCTGCTCGACGGCGTTGGCCGACAGCAGGGCCGGCGCCAGGAACAGCGCGGCGACGATGAGCAGGAAGCCGCCCGAGGCGGTGCGCGAGGACCGGCTGGAGCGGCTGACCCGCCAACCGGCCGGTGCCGCCGAGGCGCCGGCCGGCCGGGACCCCGCCGGCGTGGGCTCGGTCTCGATCATGCCGCGACGCTCCGGCTGGCGAGGAAGCGGCCCCGCGGGCTGGCCAGGATGACCAGGAAGACGAGGTGGCCGGCGAGGATCGAATACTGCGGGTCGATGGTGGCCCCGACCGTCTGCGCGACCCCGAGCACGATCCCCCCGACGAGGGTCCCCCACAGCGAGCCGAGCCCGCCGATGACCACCGCCTCGAAGGCGAAGATCAGCTGGGTGGGGCCGCTGGAGGGCTCGAAGGTGGAGCGGATGGCGAGGAACGCGCCGGCCAGGGTGGCGGTGCCGACGGCTATCGCGGTGGCCCGCGCATAGACCGCCGAGGCGGGGACGCCGACCAGCGAGGCGGTGTCGGGGTCCTGGGCGGTGGCCCGCATCTCCCGGCCGAACGGCGTCCGCGCCAGCATCAGCTGCAGCCCGCCCAGCACGGCGACGGCGAGCAGCAGCACCAGCATCCCGACGTAGGGCAGCGACAGCGTGTCGGAGATCTTGAGGCTCTTGACCGAGATCGACCCGGCGAGCGGGCCGAGCGAGTGCACGTCGGGGCTGAAGATCTGCAGCAGCGAGTTCTGGATCAGGATCGACAGCCCGAACGTCGTCAGCAGCGGGATCAGCGGACCCGAGGACAGGCTTCGCTCGAGCACCGTCTTCTGCAGCAGGTAGCCGGCGACCAGCATCGTCGGCAGCACCGGCACCAGCGCGAGGAATGGCGACACGCCGAGCTGGGTGGTCACCTCATAGGTGAGGAACGCCCCGAGGACCGCGATGTCGCCATGCGCGAGGTTGATGATGCGCATGACGCCGAACAGCAGCGACAGTCCGCAGGCGAACAGGGCGTAGAGGCCGCCGAGCAGGATCCCCTGCACCACGGCGTTGACGTAGCTCACTGCGCCACCCCCACCCCGGCGCCAGCGAGCCCGAAGTAGGCGTCGGTGACCTGCTCGCGGGTCAGCGTCGAGGAGGGCGCCGCCAGCACGACGCGGCCCTCCAGCACGCACAGCACCCGGTTCGACACGCTCATCGCCCGGTCCAGCGCCTGCTCGACGAGCACGACGGTGGCGCCGCCGGCGAGCAGGCGCGCCAGCGAGTCGTAGACGGCGTCCACCGCTATCGGCGCCAGGCCCAGCGAGACCTCGTCGATGAGCAGCAGGCGGGGGTTGGTCATCAGTGCCCGCCCGATCGAGGTCGCCTGCTGCTGGCCGCCGGACAGCTGCGAGGCGCGCCGGTGCCGCAGGGGGACGAGCATCGGGAAGGCGGCCAGCACACTGTCCACGGCCCACGGGCCCGGGCGGGCCCGACGGCCGGCGACCAGCAGGTTCTCCTCCACGGTCAGGTCGGGGAACAGCTTGCGGCCCTCTGGCACCAGCGCGATGCCCTTGGCGACCCTGGCGTGCGCGGGCAGCCGGGTGACGTCCTCGCCGTCGAAGCAGACCCCGCCGCCGGACGCCGGGTGCGCCCCGGCCAGCGACCGCAGCAGGGTGGACTTGCCGGCGCCGTTGGCCCCGACGAGCGCGATCGTCTCGCCCTCGGCGACGGACAGGCTGATGCCGCGCACGGCATGCAGCAGCCCGTGGTGGGCGTGCAGCTCCTCGACCTCGAGCAGGCTCATGCCAGCCTCCTCGTGCGCCGGCCCGTCACGCGCCTGCCCGCCCCAGGTAGGCGTCGACCACGGCCGCGTCGCGCAGCACCTCGGTCGGCTCGCCGTCGGCGATCACCCGCCCGGCGTCCATCGCGACCAGCCGGTCGACCACCTGCAACAGGACGTGCACGATGTGCTCGATCCACACCACGGCGATCCCGAGCTCGCGGACCCGCCGCACGGTGACCACCAGCTCGGCCGCCTCCGCGTCGGTGAGACCGCCGCCGATCTCGTCGAGCAGCAGCACCCGGGGCTCGGTGGCGAGCGCCCGGGCGAGCTCGAGCCGCTTGCGGTGCAGCAGGCCCAGCGTCTCGGCCCGGCGGTTGGCCAGCTCCGCCAGCCCGCAGAACTCGAGCACCTCGATGCAGCGCGCGCCGACCTCCCCCCGGCGCAGCTGGGCCCCGAACGACGCGCCGACCACGACGTTCTCCAGCACCGTCATGGCCCCGAACGGCCGCGGGATCTGGAACGCCCGCCCGATCCCGCTGCGGCAGCGCAGCTCCGGCCGCTGCCCGGTGACGTCGCGACCGTCGATGCGCACCGTGCCGGCGCCGGGGCGCACCGACCCGGCCAGCACGTTGAGCAGAGTCGTCTTGCCGGCACCGTTGGGTCCGACGATCCCCACCGCCTCGGCCGGCTGCAGCCGGAAGTCGACCCGGTCGAGCACCACCACCTCGCCGTAGCTCTTGGACAGGCCCTCCCCGGCCAGTCGGGGGACTGCCAGCACTGTCGGGGTGGTCATGCGTAGGGCTGCAGCTTCGCCGCGACCGGGACCATCGGGTCGGAGGAGTTCTCGCAGAGCACGAAGTCCAGCGGGTGCTTGCTGCCGCCCGTCGACCTGACCCACTGGCCGCCGAGGATGGGGGTGGCGACGACGTTGGCGTTGGGTCCCTTGCCCCAGGCCAGGTTGCCCACCGGGGTCTCGACCTGCACCGCGCCGATGGCCTTGGCAACCGCGGCCCGGTCCTTCGGGTCGGCCGCGCCCTTGAACGCCGCCGCGGCGACGTCGAAGAGGGCCAGGCTGGGCCCGAGCTGCTGGCTCCACTGCTTGCCGGCCGCGCCCTCGTATCCGCTGGCGAGGTCCTTGGAGGTGACGTTGGTCAGCGAGGACGTGTAGGGGTAGGTCGGCGTCCAGTAGGCCGCGCCGGCCAGATTCACGCCGATGGCGCCGAGCGCCTCGACCTGGCTGGGGAACAGGCCGGTCTTCGCGACCTGGGCGATCTTGGGCTTGAAACCTTGCTGCGCCGCCTGCTGCCAGAAGGTCGCGAAGTCGGGCGGGATGGGGAAGGTGTTGAAGACCTCGCAGTCGCCGGACTTGAACTTCGAGATCTGGGAGGAATAGTCGTTGGTGCCGTCGGTGTAGGCGCCCGGGTCGTTGATGACGAAGCCGGCCTTGGTCAGGCTGGGGCCCAGAGCCATCCGGATGGCATTGCCGTCGGAGTCGTTGGGCCACATCACGGCGAGCTTCTTGTTCGTCGTCACCTGCGGCCACATGGTGGTGTAGGCGTTGGCGAACTGCTGCACGCCGAAGCAGAAGTGGTACGTGAACTTATACGCCGCCGTGTCGGTCGGCTTGGCGCCGCGGCCGAAATACCAGGCCTCCCACGGCACCACGGTGGAGATGCACGGCACGCCGGCGGCCTCGCAGGCGTCGGAGACGGGGTTGACCGTCTCCGGGGTCGAGGTGGCGAGCATGAGGTCGACCTTGGAGCCGTTGATGAGGTCGTTGGCCACCTGCGCCCCGCGCTGCGGGTTGGACTGCCCGTCCTTGTCGATGATCTCGACGCCGTACTTCTTCCCCCCGATCGTGAGCCCACCGGCAAAGGCCTTGCGGGCCAGGTCCAGCACGTAGCCGTCCGGCTCGCCGAAGCTCGCCGCCGGGCCGGTGCGGGGGCTCACGAACCCGATCCGCAGGGTGCCGGAGCCGCCGCCACCGGACGACGTCCCCGCCCCGGCCGTGGTGCTCTTCGCGCACGCCGATAGCAGGGGGGCCGCCGCCAGACCGGACAGCACCCACCCCGCAGACCGCAGGAATGAGCGCCGATCCATGCCGCGTGCTGCCGGTGCTGGGTTCACAGTGACCTCCCCGTCGAGTTGAGGGGGCGAAAGCTAGGAGCGGCCCGTGGGGTGGTCAACGCGCCGTTCGGCTGGTCCAAACGGCACTCGGGCGGTCCGGCGCGACCGGCCCGGGGAGCCGGGGATTCGCCGCCTGCCGCCGTACCCCGGGAGGTCCGACCGGGGTCCGGCAGTCGAACCGGCGTTCCGGTGAGTGGAATGGTGCCGCGACCGGTGTGACAGCCGTCACGGATCGTCGCGGCATGACGACGCTGCAGGAGCACGACGGCCAGCTGCCGACGGGGGAGGCGGCGCCGAGCTCCGCCGGCTTCTCCCAGTCGCTGGGGCGCGGGCTGCAGGTCCTGACGTCGTTCACCCAGCAGCATCCGGTGCTAGGGATCGCCGACATCGCCAGGGCCGTCCAGCTGAACAAGAGCACCACCCACCGCTATGTCGCGACGCTGACCAGGCTGGACTACCTGCGGCAGGACCCGGTGACCAAGAAATACGAGCTCGGCCCGCGGGTCGCCGACCTCGGCTTCGCCGCGATCAGCTCGCTGGAGGTGACCAGGGTCGCCGCCATCCACCTGCAGGCGCTGTCGGACGAGACCGGCTATCCGGTGAGCATGGCCATCCTGGACGGCCCGGACATCGTCTACGTCGACCGGCGCCGGAGCGGCCGGCCGGGGACGCAGGGCGTGGACCTCAACCTGCACGTGGGCTCGCGCCTGCCGGCGTACTGCACCTCGATGGGCAAGGTCCTGCTCGCCGACCTCGACCCCCGCTCGCTGCGGCGGCTGCTCGACCGCACCGACCTGGCCCGCCGCGGCCCCCGCACGATCACCGCCCGCGAGCAGCTTCTGTCCGTCCTGGAGCGCACCCGGCGGCTCGGCATCGCTGTCAACGACGAGGAGCTCGCGCAGGGCCTGCGCTCGCTCGCCGCGCCGGTGCGGGACCGGTCCGGGCAGGCCATCGCCGCCGTCAACGTGGCCGTGCACCTGTCCAACGGCGGCGGCTCCGCGGAGACCATGCTGGCCCGGCTGGAGGCCCCGCTGCGACGCACCGCCGGGGAGATCTCGGCGCGGATGGGCTATCGCGGGCACGCGGATGGCTCCCGCCTCCCGCTGCCGGCCAGCGCGTCGGCCCGAGCCGGTGTTTGAGCTGCTCGAACGCCCGTTGCCGGCCGGCACCACCGGACCTAGCGTCGCCCCGATCGCCCGCCCCGCCGACCTCCGGGAGTGTCCATGACGACCAGCTCGCCCAGCTCGCCAGCACCGCTGCTCGACCCGTCGGTGTGGTCCGACCGGGTCTTCCTCGACGGCCACTGGGTCGCCGGGTCGGCCGGGTCCATCGACGTCGTCGAGCCGGCGACCGGCGGCGTGCTCGGGCGGATCGGGCTCGCCAGTCCGGCCGACCTGGGCAAGGCCGCCGAGGTGGCGGCCGAGGCGCAACGCGGGTGGGCCGCCCTGCCGCACCCGGAGCGGGCCGCCGTGCTGCGCCGCGCCGGGGCGCTCTGGGCACAGCACGCGGCGGAGATCGCCGGCTGGAACACCCGGGAGGTCGGGGCGGTGCCGGCCATGGCCGGCTTCTCCGTGCACGTCGCCGAGCAGGAGTGCTACGAGGCGGCCGCGCTGCCGAGCCGGCCCTACGGCGAGCTGCTCCCCAGCGAGCAGCCGCGGCTGTCGATGGCCCGCCGGGTGCCGGCCGGGGTCGTCGGCGTGATCTCGCCGTTCAACGTGCCGATCATCCTGGGCATCCGCTCGGTGGCGCCGGCGCTCGCGCTGGGCAACGCCGTCGTGCTCAAGCCCGATCCGCGGACCGCCGTCACCGGCGGGGTGATGATCGCCCGCATCTTCGAGGAGGCCGGGCTGCCCGCCGGCGTGCTGCAGATGCTGCCGGGCCGGGCCGACGTCGGCGAGGCGATGGTGGAGCACCCGCTGGTGCGGGTCATCTCCTTCACCGGCTCGACCGCGGCCGGCCGGCGGGTGGGTGAGCTGGCCGGCCGGCACCTCAAGCGCGCGCACCTCGAGCTCGGTGGCAACTCGGCGCTGATCGTGCTTGCCGACGCCGACGTGGCCGAGGCGGCGACGCTCGCGGCGTTCGGCACCTTCTTCCACCAGGGGCAGATCTGCATGACGACCGGCCGGCACCTGGTGCACGAGAGCCGCTACGACGACTTCGTCGCGGCCCTGGCCGAGAAGGCGGCGCGGCTGCCGGTCGGCAACCCGGCGACCGAGGAGGTGGCGCTGGGCCCGCTCATCGACGCCGGCCAGCGCGACAAGATCCACGGCATCGTCACCGACACGGTGGCGCGGGGCGCGCGGGTGGCTGCCGGCGGGACCTACGAGAGCCTGTTCTACCAGGCCACGGTGCTCGCCGACGTGCCCCCGGACTCCCCGGCGTTTGCCGAGGAGATCTTCGGCCCGGTGGCGCCGGTCGCCAGCTTTGCCAGCGAGGAGGAGGCGGTGCGGCTGGCCACGGCCAGCGACTACGGCCTGTCGCTCGGGATCGTCACCCGCGACGTGCTGCGCGGGGTGGCGCTGGCCGACCGCATCCCGACCGGGATCGTGCACATCAACGACCAGACGGTCAGCGACGAGGCCAACAGTCCCTTCGGCGGGGTGGCGGCGTCGGGCACCGGCTCGCGTTTCGGCGGCCCGGCGGCGAACGTCGAGGCCTTCACCGAGACCAGATGGGTGACCATGCGCAGCGTCCCCCCGGCGTACCCCTTCTAGGTGACTGGTGTCTTTCGCCGCGTGGCGTGCCGGCTGTTTCTTGGTCATGGACGAGGGTTGCCTGTGGGTGCAGGACTTCTCGTTGGAGTGGCTG
>JAABUZ0100002372.1_pt1 | contig 31507 bp, 30 predicted proteins | sample 5562091 | NCBI WGS metagenome assembly JAABUZ01 (sample SAMN12813069, study PRJNA571459) | rock metagenome | isolation source: Antarctica rocks | place: Antarctica: Victoria Land, Linnaeus Terrace sud | collected 2015-12-21
GACCCGTGGGGGGGCTGGGAGCCGCGCCCGTGGCGGTCTCGGCTCCCGCTCCGAGCAAGAGAAGAGCGAGGCCGAGCAGGGGTGCGAGGCGACGCATCGAGGAGTCGAAACCCTGGCGGGCCGCGAAGGTAGCGGGAGTGGACGGCGGACGGGCCCGAGCCGCACCATACAATGACTCGCCGTGGGCAAGGTCGTGAACCTCGAGGCCGAGGCCAAGGGACGCAAGGCCGCCCGGGCGAGCGGCGCCGGCAAGGCGCGTCGCCGTCCGGCCCGCTCGCGGACGGCGCTCGTGCTCGGAGGCGGCGGCTTCACCGGCGGGGTGTACGAGATCGGGGCGCTGCGCGCGCTCGACCTGCTCTCGGTCAACCGGACGGTCAACCAGTTCGACGTCTACGTGGGCACGAGCGCGGGCTCCTTCGTCGCCGCGCTGGCGGCAAACGGGGTCACGCCGGAGGAGATGATGCGGGTTGTCTCCGGCCAGGTGCCTACGCCCTTCCGCGACGTCGACGTGGCCACGCTCCTGCGCCCGAACCTGCGCGAGTTCGTCACGAAGGCGGCGGTGATGCCCCTGCGCGTCGCCCGGCTCGTGCGCACGCTGTCCGGCCAGCTCGGGCAGATCACCGCGATGGACATCGTGCTCGGCATCGCCGAGGGCCTGCCCTCCGGCGCCTACTCCGGCGCGGGTATCGAGAGCTACATGCGCAGCGTGCTCTCCGAGGCCGATCGCACCGACGACTTCCGGGAGCTCGAGCGGGAGCTCTACCTCGCCGCGACCGATCTCGACACCTGCGAGCGCATCGTGTTCGGCGCCGAGGCGTGGGACGACGTGCCGATCTCCACGGCGGTGCGCGCCTCCACCGCGCTGCCCATGGTCTACAAGCCCGTGGAGGTCAAGGGCCGTGAGCTCATCGACGGCGGGATCGTCTCGACGACGAACGTCGACATCGCGGTCGAGGCGGGGGCGAAGTTCGTCGTCGTGGTCAACCCGCTGGTGCCCTACGTCAATGACTTCTCGAAGACGGTGCCGACCTTCTCGGGCTCCCGTCCGCGGCGGATCTCCGACATGGGCTTTCCCCAGATCGGCTACCAGACCTTCAAGCTGCTCGCCTATCAGCGCCTGCACGAGATGGCACGCCAGTGGGAGGAGCGCTACCCCGGCGTGGACATCGTGCTCATCGAGCCCGAGCCCAACGACGAGCTCATGTTCCAGACGAGCGTGATGAACTTCGCCTCGCGGATCGACATCGCTCGCCACGGCTTCCAGTCGGTCACGCTCAAGCTCGCCCACGACTACGAGGAGTTCAAGGACGTCTGCGCCCGGCACGGGATCGAGATCTCCGCCACCCGCGTGCGCAAGGTTGTCAAGCACTTCGCGGCCGAGCGCGAGAGGACACGGGCGTGGCGGAAGATCCTCGAGCAGACGACGAGCGCGGTCCTGCGCCAGTCGGCGCAGGAGCACTGAGCTCGCGCGCGATCCGCCTCGTGCTCGTCGGGCTCGGGCTGGCGGGATGCGGCGCGGGCGCGGCGCGCCCGACGTCGACGCCTGCCGCCGCTCAGCTCGACGAGGGGCGCCACGTGTACGCCACCGCGTGCACCGGGTGCCACAGCCTGGCGGCGCGCCCGAGCCCCGAGCTGAACGGGGGAGGGCTGGGTGACTACCGCCTCACGCCGGCGCAGGTGGCGAGCTTTGTCAAGGTCATGCCGCTCGCGCGCGCGCTCACGTCACGGGAGATCGCGGCGGTCTCCGCCTACGTCGCCCACGTCGAGGCTCGGGATCACGCGGGTCGGCGACCGTAGGGGCGACCGTGTCGGTCAGCCGCTCGCCCGGCCGAGCGCCTCCAGGAGGCGGTCGGTCGCGGCGGCGCTCTGCACGGCGGCGCGGACGTGGTCCGAGTCGCCGACCTCGGTGCCGGGCCACACGAGCACGCCGAAGCGGCGCAGGCGCTCGGCGAGCTCGACGTTGCCGAGGCCGCGGGCGCGGAGCCAGACGAAGTTCGCCTCGCTCGGGCCGGCGTCGAACGGCAGGTCGCCCAGTCCGGCGAGGATGCGCTCGCGCTCGACGAGGACGGAGGCGCGCCGGCGCCCCACCTGGGGGCCGCACTTGTGCAGCGCCTCGAGCGCGCCGGCCTGAACGGGAGTGCTCAGTCCCAGCTCGGGCGCGAGCCGCGCCAGCACCTCCTCCGTGCCCGCGGCTCCGAGCGCCCAGCCGCAGCGCAGGCCGGCGAGCCCGTAGATCTTGGACAGCGTCCGGAAGGCGATGAGGCGGGCGTGGTCGTCGAGCAGCTCCAGCGACGCGAAGGGCTCCTCCGCTTCAACGAAGTCCGCGAGCGCCTCGTCGAGCAGCACCCAGACCCGCTCGGGCAGCCCGCCGAGCAGCTCACCGAGGGCCCCGGCGCCCAGATGCTCGCCCGTCGGGTCGTTCGGGTTGCAGAGCACGATCGCCCGCGTGCGCGCGTTCACCGCGGAGCGCAGCCGCTCGACGTCGAAGCCGTGCTCGAGCACCACGGGTCGCCCCCCCGCGCGGCGGACCAGCGGCGGGTAGAGCCCGTAGGAGGGCCAGGGGACGATCACCTCGTCGTCCGGCTCGAGCAGCGCGACGAGCGCCTGGCCGAGGAGCTGGGCCGCGCCCGGGCCGGCCACCACGCGGCTCGTCTCGAGCCCGGCGCGCCGTCCGAGCTCGCGGCGCAGCTCGACCGTCTCGGGGTCGGGGGCCTGGTTCAGCGCTCCGCGCGCCGCGAAGGTCACCGCCGCGACCACGTCGGGATGCGGGAACTCCGGCCAGGTGGTCTTCGAGAGATCCAGCGTCTCGATCTTGGCGAGGGCCCGCCGCCGCCGCTCCTGGGCTCGAGCGCGCAGCTCGATGCCCACCTCCTCCTCCGTCATCCCGGAGAACTGCTTGTAGTAGTCGAGCAGGCCCACGCGCGGCGGGGGCGAGGACGGCTAGAGGTTGATCCCGATGGGCGCCAGCTCGGCGCCGCTGAACAGGAGCAGCCACGTCGTGAAGCACGCGGTGCCCACGGCGCACGTGATCACGAAGATCCTGGTGAGCGTGCCCTCCCGCTGGTCGTACCCGGCGGCACGGCGAACGAGGATCCATGTGCCGTCCAGGCGCTTGAGCGCCACGAGCGCCACCATGAGCATGCCCAGCATCCCCACGAAGGCGATGAGGATGCCGAGGCTGACGCTGCCCGTCCAGTACTGGACGTGCGAGCCGACCCACAGCCATGCCATCGGGACCGGGCCCCAGAAGGAGAGGTTGATCACCGCCATGCCGACCAGCAGGACCCGGGCGACTGTCCGGTCGACGGCCTGGCGACGCGTGCCCCCGGCCTCCGGCACCCCGCGGTAGCGAACCGGCTTGGTCCCGGGCCGCCGTCCGATGAAGAGGCCGCCGTTGTCGCTGGGATCGACGCGCATGTGCGCTGAGGGTAGCGGCGCGCGATGTGCCGGGGATTAACCGGGGTACAGCGACTCGAAGAGCTCGGCGTACTTCTCGTAGACCACGTTGCGCTTGACCTTGAGCGTCGGAGTGAGCTCGCCGCTCTCCTGGGAGAGGTCGTGGGGCAGGATGCAGAAGCGCTTGACCTGCTCGACCTTGGCGTACTTCGCGTTGGCCCGGTCGAGGATCTCCTGAACGAGCGCGTGAACCTTCCCTTCGCGCGCGAGCGACTCGAGATCCTCCGGGAGCCCCTGCTCCTTGGCCCAGGGGACGATCTCCTCCTCGTCGAGGGTGACGAGCACGACGGGGTAGGGCCGTCGGTCGCCGTGCATGACCGCCTGGGAGATCCAGCGCGACGCCTTGAGGTCGTTCTCGATGTTGGCCGGTGTCAGGTTCTTGCCGCCGGCCGTGATGATGATGTCCTTCTTGCGGCCGGTGATCGACAGGTAGCCGTCCTCGTCGAGCGAGCCGAGGTCACCCGTGTGCAGCCAGCCGTCCTCGACGGCGCCGAAGGAGGCGTCGTCGTTCTTGTGGTACCCGCGGAAGATGTTCGCGCCCTTGAGGAGCACCTCCCCGTCGTCGGCGATCTTGATCTCAACGCCGGGCAGGGCACGACCGACCGTTCCGAAGCGATGGTGCTCGACGGTGGAGTAGGTGGCCACCGTCGAGGTCTCCGTCATGCCGTAGCCCTCGAGCACCGGCACGCCGCACGCCCAGAAGAACTCGAGGATGTCCTTGGCGATCGGCGCTGCGCCCGTGACGGCCTGGCGCACCTCCCCGCCGAAGGCGGCGCGCACCTTGGAGAACAGCAGCTCGTCGGCCTTCTCGTAGGGCTCGCGCAGCTCGTTCGGAACGTCCCGTCCGGCGACTTCGAGACTCCGGACCCTGCCGCCCACCGCGACCGCCGCCTCGAGCTGCTCGGGGTCGGCGTTGGAGGTGACGAGCGTGTAGAGCTTCTCGAAGATGCGCGGGACGGAGGGGAAGTAGGTCGGCTTGACCTCGGCGAGCTCGGGAATGATCTGCTTCGGGTCCCCGCCGAAGTACGCGACGACGCCCCCCACGTCGAAGGAGAGCAGCTGGACGAGCAGCGCGAAGGCGTGCGCGAGCGGGAGGTAGAGGTAGGTGGTCTCGCCCGCCTCGAGCACGCTCGTCTCGAGGCACATGTCGAGCACCGCGCGGTAGTTGCCGTGGGTGAGCACGCAGCCCTTGGGTGGCCCGGTCGTGCCCGAGGTGTAGATGAAGGTGAGGGGGTCCTCGGGCCCGACGGCCTCCATCCGCTCCCTGAGCTCGCCGGGGTCGCGCCCCCGACCGCGTTCCCTGACTTCGTCGAGCGTCACCGCTCCCTCCGCCTCGCCCTGCATCACGACGACCGTCTCGAGACAGGGGAGCTCCTCGCGGACCTCGGCGATCTTCTGCGCCTGGTCGGCGTCCTCGCAGATCACCACCCGGGACTCGGAGTCGCCCGCCACCCACTGGCACTCCTCGGGGGAGTTGGTCGGGTAGATCGGGACGACGACGCCGCCCGCGCTGGCGATCGCGAAGTCGCAGTAGGTCCACTCGGGGCGAGTGCTGGCGAGGAGGGCCACGCGGTCGCCCGGGGCGAGCCCGAGGTCGAGAAGGCCGAGCGCGATCTCGTGCACGACGTCGTTGACCTCGCCGTAGGTGACGCTCGACCACTCCCCGCCGCGCTTGCGGCGCACCGCCACATGCCCTCCCCGCTGCTCGGCGGCCTTCGAGAGGAGGTCGGCGATGGTCTTCGACCCGGTCGACGAGGTCGACGCGGACGAGGGTGCGCTGGTGGCCTCCATGACTCTCCTCCGGAACGACGTGGCGGGAGAACGAGTCTATTGGCGCGCGGGCGAGCGTGCGCTCCCTTCGCCCCTCAGGCGCGGGCGGCGGCTCGCGGCTCGAGCTCGGACTGCTCGGACAGGTTCGAGAGGAAGAGCGTCTTGTCGATCCTGCCCTGGAAGATGGGGACGCCCATCTCCATGCACTTCTCGATGACCTCGCGGCGCTCGAGGCCAGCTTCGCGGGCGAGCTCGGTGGGCGTCAGGTGATTGGACATCGGATGCGTCCCTCCTGTGGTTGCTCTGCCTGTTGTATACCGGGTCACGAGGACGCCCTCAACGATCCTTCAGATCGGGTTCGGAATGTCCGCGAAGGCGTGTTGCACCCCGAAGCGCGCCGCGGCGAGCTCACCGAGGCGGCGGATGCCGAAGGTCTCCGTCGCGTAGTGGCCCGCGGCGATGAAGTGCAGGCCTCCCTCGCGGCTGTCGGCCATGACGTGCTCGGCGGGCTCACCGGTGAGGAAGGCGTCGAGCCCGCGCGCCATCGCCTCCTGGGCGCTGCTCGCCGCGCCGCCCGAGACGATCCCGATCGTGCGCACGCGCTCGGGGCCGTAGGGCAGGAGGAGCGGCTCGCGGCCGGTGAGCCGCGAAACGCGCTCGGCGAGCTCCTCGATGCCGACGCCCTCGCCGGGGAAGCGCGCGGCGACGCCGATCGCCTGGCCGCGGTAGCGACCGAACGGCTCGCGACCCTCCGTCTCGCATCCGAGACCGTCGGCCAGCAGGGCGTTGTTGCCGTGCTCGGGATGGGCGTCGAGCGGGAGGTGGTAGGCCAGGAGGCTCAGCTCGTGGACGAGCAGCGCCTTCAGGCGCCGCGCCTGCCGCGCGTCGATCCGTCGGGGATGGAAGTCCCACAGGATCCCGTGGTGGACGAGCACGAGCTGCGCTTCGTGCCCCGCCGCGCGCTCGAAGAGCTCGAGCTGGCCCGAGACGCCGGTGACCACGGTGCGCACCTCCTCCGCGCCCGGGACCTGGAGTCCGTTGGGCCCGAGATCCTCGAACCGATCCACCTGGAGCAGCTCGTCGAAGTAGGCGGTGATGTCGGCGGCGGAGGCGGGCAGAGCGGACTCGACGGCAGGGGGATCCGAGACCGTAGCGGAGCTTGCGCTCCCGCTCCTGGGTCAGCTCACCTGAACCCCCGTGTTTGCGGGGCCTCTCGGGCGGGCATGTGGTGTACGCGGGATTGGGCCCACTGGAGTAGGGGAACGAAGGCAATGGCATTGGCGCTACGCGTAGGACCGGCGGAGGACGAGCGCACCGACGACGACCTCGTCGCGGCCCTTCGACGGGGAGAGGACGAGGCGTTCGAGACGCTCTTCGAGCGGTACCAGGGTCGTATCGCGTCCTTCGTGTACGGGATGGTGGGCGACTGGCCGCGCGCGGAGGACATCTCGCAGGAGGTCTTCATCTCGGCTCTGCGCCGGATGCGGGAGACCGAGCGCTCCATCGCCTTCAAGCCCTGGATCTACGAGATCGCCAAGAACGCGACGATCGACCACTTCCGCCGCGCGCATCGCGCCCAGGAGGTCTCGATCGACGCCGACGGCGCGCTCGCTCCCGCCGACGAGGTCAGGCTCGCCGAGAAGGCGCAGACGCCGGAGGCGGCGCTCGAGCGTCGCGAGCAGGTGAGCGACCTGCTCGGAGCGTTCGGCGGCCTCTCCGAGAGCCATCACGACATCCTCGTGCTCCGCGAGCTCGAGGGGCTCTCCTACCAGCAGATCGGCGAGCAGATGGGCCTCAGCCGCCCTTCGGTCGAGAGCACGCTCTTCCGGGCACGCCGCCGGCTCACCGAGGAGTACGACGAGCTCCGCAGCGGTCGCCGCTGCGAGGGCGTTCGCGAGACGATCACCGCGGCCGCCTTGCGGCCGCTCGGGTTGCGCGAGCGCCGGCGGATGCGTCGCCACCTCGCGCAGTGCCTCTCCTGCCGTCTGCACGCCGGCCAGGCCGGCCTTGCGGCCGCCGACGACAAGCGGCGCGCGGGCCTCGGGGCCAAGGTCGCGGCGCTGCTGCCCTTCCCGTTGCTCGGCCGCCGTGCCCGCGCGGGCACGGCGAGTGGCGACACGGCCGCTCACTTCCCGTCGTTGACCCAGCTAACCGTGAACGTCGCGCCCGTCCTCCCGCCGCTCGCCGGCGGGTGGCCGCGGGCCGCCGCCGCTGCGCTCACCGTGGCCGCGGCTGGGGCCGGAGCGGGCCTCGCGACGCGCGCGGCCGAGCCCTCGATCCCTCGCCATGCGGCACCGGTCCTCTCTGCGCCTGCGGCTGCGGCGCCGGTAGCTCCGCGCGCGAGCGCCTCCGCGAAGCGGGCGCAGCCGAGCGCCGTGCGTCGCCTCGGGCTCGCCGCGCGCCGCAGCGTGCCCAGGGAGGTGGCCGCCGGCATCGACAAGCGGGCCGCGACGTCGACGCCCTCGCCGAGGAGCGTGACTCCCGCGATCGGACGCAGCGCGCCACCGCGCGCGAACCCCGCGCGCCGTGTGCCGGCGCCGCCGGCCGTGCCCACGATGCCGAGCGCCCCGTCGCGTCCGCACGCACGGGTTCCGCGGGTGACCCACGTGGCTCCGTTCTCGCTCAGGGCGCCCGTGGAGCTGCTGGGTCACATGCAGCGCGTGGAGGGGGTCATGCTCACCGCTGCGGATCAGACCGAGCAGACGGAGAAGATCCTCGGGCCGGTGGGCGCGCCCCTGACCGCGCTCTCCGAGGAGAACTCGGGAACCACCCCGCCGTCTGGCGAGATCGACGGTCGCTGACTCCGGTCAGCAGCGCCGTGCGATACTTGAGTCTCTGTCGGGGCGTGGCGCAGCCTGGTAGCGCGCACCGTTCGGGTCGGTGAGGTCCCCGGTTCAAATCCGGGCGCCCCGATTGCAGTTGCTCCCGTAGGACCCTCGCTCCGCTAGCTCCGCGGCCGCCGCGAGCTTCTCTGGTCGTGCGCGCCTCGCGCGACCTGCTGCTCGAAACGCCGGCTACGACCCTGCTCGCTTCGCTGCGTCGCGCGCCGGCTCGGAGTTCCTGCCCCTCTGGCGTGATGCATGGAACCTTGCACAGGGTTAGGGAGCCCTTGACAGGGATGAGTAGCTTTGAGTAGAAGTTGTGGAGCAAATACCCGCAGGGGTTTTCCGCAGCTTTGAGGGAGGAGACGGCGATGAGTTGGCGTACCCGCTAGTCACGAAGTCTCGTAGTTCCTGACATCCGCGGCGCGGACCACTTGGTAGGTTCCGCGCCGCTCTTGTCAGTTCCTAAACAGTCGCGCCATGCAGGCCGATAGGCGTAGTGGTGCGACGCGCTCTCTCATCGCCCAAGCGATTCCTGGTCGCCCGACGCCTGGGACTACTGGCGGTGGCGCTGACCACCGGGGTCCTCACTTCGAGAGCGGGCGACTGGAGCCATCCCGGAGTCATCGCCGTGCTGTTCGCCTACACGATCGTGAGCGACCTGCTCACCTTCGATGTCGAGGGAAGGAGCCTGCTGGTCTCGGGATCGTTTCCGGCCCTCGTCCTCGCGATGTCCGTGCTCGGTCCGGCCCCCGCGATGGCCATCGGTCTCGGCTCGATGGTGTTCGACTCGCTCAGGCGCCGCCCGTCGAAGGTCGCGTGCCTGAACAACCTCGCGACCTTTGCCGCGGCGCCGCTCGTCGGAGGTCTGCTGGTCCGAGAGGTCTCGCACCACGCGGCGCTGCGATCGGACGGCCTCGCCTTCCTCCTGCTCGTGTTCGCGGCCTTCTACGTGGCCAATCTTGTGAACTTCGCTCTCGTTGCCGGCTGGGAAGTAAGCGAAGACGGCATCTCGATCCTGCGCCGGCTCCGCAGCGACTATCTCCCCGTGCTTCCGTCGGAGCTCGCCGCCGCGCTGCTCACCGTCGGCATCGTCGCGCTCTACGCGCACGTGGGCGCGGCGGCCCTGACGCTCGCGGGCCTCGTCCTCATCGTCTTCCAGTACCTCGTCCGCGAGATGCTCCTCTCCGACGAACGGGCCCGTGAGCTCGAGCGGCGCACCACCCAGCTCGCCTCGCTTCACGTCGGCGTGCTCACCGCGATGATCCAGACGCTTTCGCTTCGCGACCACTCGACCGCGCGGCACTCCGCCGCGGTGGCGCGGTACGCGCGCGAGCTCGCGGCGTCGGTCGGGTGCACGGAGGAGGAGCAGGACCTCGTCCACACCGCCGGGCTGCTGCACGACATCGGGAAGTTCATCCTGCCGGACTCGATCCTCCTGGCCAACCGCAAGCTGACCGAGGGGGACTGGGAGCTCGTGAAGCTCCACCCCGCCCAGGGCGCCGAGGTCGTGCGTCGGGTCGAGAGCTACGGCCCGGTCGCGGACATCATCCTCGCCCATCACGAGCGCGTCGATGGGCGCGGGTATCCGAACGGTCTGCAGGGCGAGGAGATCCCGCTCCTCGCCAAGATGATCTCGATCGCCGACACCTACGACGTCATGACCGCCCGGGACTCCTACCGGGATCCCGTCTCCTCCGGGCACGCCATGGAGGAGTTGCAGAACTGCGCGGACCGCCAGTTCGAGGGTTGGCTCGTCGAGGCCTTCATACGGCTGCTCGACGAGCGCGGCGTGGCCTTCCGGCACGCCGACGACGCCGACTTCGAGGCGGAGCTCAACTTCGAGCGCCGGATCGCCGCCTTCGCCGGGCCGCGCCGTTCGCGCCGAGCCTCGCTGGGATCTCGCGGCGACCGCCGTCGGGCGCGTGCCGCCGCGCATGACTGACGGCCTCGAGCCCGACGAGGCCCTGGCCGCTTTCGACGTCGCCCTGATCCGCGCCCCGAACCCGGGGTCGTTCACCCTCTCGGGCACGAACACCTGGGTCCTCGGGCGTGACGGGTGCTGGATCGTCGATCCCGGTCCCGATCTACCGGAGCACCTCGACGCCGTGGCGGCGGAGGCCTCGCGCCGTGGCGGAGTGGCCGGCATCGCGCTCACCCACGACCATGCTGACCACTCGGAGGGCGTCGGCGGCCTCCGGGCCCGGACCGGCGAGCCGCCGGTCGCCGCGGCGCAGGGAGCCGACGTGGTGCTCGGCGAGGGTTCGAGGTTCGGTCCGCTCGAGGCGGTCGCCACGCCCGGTCACGCGCCCGATCACCTCGCCTACGTGGCGGGAGCGGTGTGCTTCAGCGGGGACGCTGTGCTCGGGGCGGGCAGCGTGTTCGTCGCTCCCGGCCCCGGAGCGCTCGCCTCCTACCTCGCCGCGCTGCGGCGACTGCGCGACCGCGCGCTCGAGGTCATCTGCCCCGGGCACGGCCCCGTCGTCCTCGACCCCGGGCGCAAGCTCGAAGAGTACCTGGCCCACCGGCTCGAGCGCGAGCAGCGGTTGCTCGCGGCGCTCGGCCGCGGCGCGCGGTCCGTGGACGAGCTCCTCGACTCCGGGTGGGACGACGTGCCGGTCGAGCTGCGTCCGGCGGCCGCGGTGACCCTCGCCGCACACCTCGACAAGCTCGAGGACGAGGGCCGTCTGCCCGCGGACGTCGAGCGCCCGTCGCTCGCGTAGCGCCGTCAGGCCAGCGCCACGTCTGCGCCGCGCCCGACCCGGACTCGAAGGGCGGCGGGAAGGCCGAAGTCACGTCTCACCGTGGCCTCGCGGCCGACGATGCTCGACGTGAGGCGATGGCCGACGTGGCGGATGGTCGCTCCGGCGAGGACGATCGAGTGCTCGACCTCGGCTCCCTCGATCTGGGCATGCTCGCCGATCGCCGTGTAGGGACCAACGAAGGCGTCGAGGAGCACCGCTCCGGCTCCCACCACGGCCGGTCCCCGGATCGTCGTACGGTCCACGACGGCGCTGGGGTGGATCACCACTCGGCCGACCGCACGAGAGCTCGAGAGCTCGGCTCCGGCCACGTCGCGCTCGAGCGCGTCGAGCACGATTCGATTGCCCTCGAGCAGCTCATCGACGTCGTCGCGGTAGCACCAGCACTCGGCGGTCCGGCGTACCGTCAGGCGCCCGCCCGCCGCCACCAGGGCCCGCGCGAGATCGGTCACCGAGCGTAGGCGCCCCCGTCCCTCGCCCTCATCGACGTCGGCGGCCCGCTGCAGCGCGGACGGGGTGAGGAGGAACGCCGGAGCGTTCCGCTCTCCAGTGTGCGGAAGCCCCGGAGTGCCCGCGAGGCGCAGCGGCGTGGCGTTGCCGACCTCGTCGAGTGGACCGGCCGCGACGAGCAGGCCCATCTCGGCCCGTTCGACCGCGCAGGCCTCCAGAAGGGGCTCGAGTGGGGAGAGCAGCAGCGAGTCGGCACGATGCACGAGCGCGGAGGCGCCGTCGAGGAACGGCCGCGCGGTGAGGAGGGCTTGGATCATCGAGGACTCCTTCGGCACCTCGATGACCTCGACCCCGAGCTCGCCGACCGCGGGCATCGCGTCAGGCGAGGCCACGACGGCGATCTCCGGCGCTCCGGCGGCGCCCAGGGCCTCGAGCCCGTACTGCACGAGCGGCCAGTTGCCGATGGGGAGGGCGAGGGGCGGCCGCCCGGCGATCGTCTGGGCGAGCTCGCCGCCCGGTAGGCCTGCGGCGAGGATGATTCCCTTGAGCTTGTTCACGGCCACACAACGCCCCGAGGGCGCCGGAGCTTTCAGCGGGCGGCGGGCGAGGGCTCAGGCGCCGTCGGTCAGCGGCTCGAGCCGCGCCTCGGAGAGCTCGAAGCCGGGCGCCTCGCCGAACTCGCGCGCCATGCGCGCCTTGAAGCTGGCGTAGCGCCGCGAGGCCTCGGTCCTGCGACCCTGGGCGACCCACACGGCGAGGAGGGATCGCTGGGTGTCGACGTCGAAGGGCTCCATCTCGGCCAGCCGCTCGAGCGCCACCGCCGCCGCCGGCAGGTCCGGGCGGCGCAGAAGCAGATCGATGAGCTCGCGCAGCGCGGCGGCGGCGAGCGCGCGCAGCCGGTCTCGCTCCGGGTAGGCCCACTCGGCGTAGGGCTCGTCGGAGATGAGCTCGCCCCGGTAGAGCGAGAGCGCGTGCTCGAGGCGCTCGCTCGCCGCCTGCCCCTCTCCGCGCCCCGCGGTGGCCAGGCCGTCGCGGACGGCGGCCTCGAAGTCGTCGGCGTCGATGCGCACGTGACGCCGGTCGAGCGCGTAGCCGCCCTGGACCGTGACGATGAAGGCCGATCGAGTGCCGGGGGCTCGCGCCGGCTCGAGCCGCTGGCGGAGGGCGTGCATGAAGTGGCGCACGTTGTTCACGCTCTGGCGGCCGCCGTTTGGCCACAGCGCCTCGGCGATCTCCTCCGCGTGCACCACGCGGTTGCGCTCGCACACGAGGTACTTGAGCATCTGGCCTGGACGCTGCTGCAGCCACTCCCCCCCGAGGGCGGTCTCGCGCGAGTCGATCCGCGTGCGGCCGAACGCGCTGATGGAGAGCTGCGGTCCGTTCAGCCAGTGCGGATCGGACCGGCGGCGGCGGTCGCGCGTGTCGCCGGGGCGCAGGTGGAGCACGACCCGACGGTCCTGCAGGGCGCCGGCGGTGACCCAGAGCGCGGAGACGCCCCCACCGGGCGCCGTGTCGATCCGGATCTCGGGCAGCGCGCCCTCGACCGCGCGGGCCCGCTCGGCCAAGCAGCCCTGCTCGCACGGGCCCCCCGGAACACGGCAGGAGAAGAGCTCGCGACAGTCGGAGGGCGGGCCGCCGCGCTCGAGGTCCCAGAGGAGCCGCACCGCGGCCTGGTTGGCGCTCTGCACGCGGCCGTCGGGGCCGAGCACCACGATCCCGTAGGGCAGGCCGTCGAGTATCTCCCGGGCGTGCGCCTCGTGCTGGATCGGTTGCTGATGGCGGATGGTCATGGCGGGCTCGGGCACCGGCGATCGACGCGGGCGCACACCACGAATCATCGGCCTGAGCGTGGCGATTACTTAGATGCGTCGACAAATCGCCAGCTAATCGTCGGGCAAATCGTGACCCGACGGGGCCCCCGTACGGTGCCACTCAGCACCTGGGAAGAAGTTGGCGAGCCTCCCGTCGAGACGGCGGACAGCGCGCCACGAGGAGAAGGGGATAGGAATGGATGCCGTTGCCTCACGTTACGCCGGACTCAGCGAGGGTCGCTTTCACCGCAAGGCCAAGCTCGACAGCGACCTGCGCGAGGGAGAGCTCGCGGGCGCCATCGCGCGCGCCAAGCAGGGGGATCGCGCCGCGGTGCGCTACCTGTACCTGCGCTACGCGGACAACGTCTACGGCTACGCACGAAGCATCGTGCGCGACGAGCACGACGCCGAGGACGTCACGCAGCACGTGTTCGCCCGGCTCATGGTCGCGCTCGAGCGCTACGAGCAGCGGGCCGTGCCGTTCAGCGCGTGGTTGCTGCGCATCACCCACAACGCGGCGATCGATCACATGCGCCGGCGCGTGGCCGTGTGCGAGGACCCGCACGCGGTGGACGAGCGTGACGAGGATCGCTCGTACGAGCTCGCGCAGACGCTGCGCTCGGCGCTCGAGGAGCTTCCCGAGATCCAGCGCCAAGTCGTCGTCATGCGCCACATGGGCGGCTACTCGCCGAGCGAGATCGCTCTCGCGCTCGATCGCTCCGAGGACGCAGTGCACGGGCTGCACCACCGTGGGCGCCGGGCCCTCCGCCAGGCGCTGACCCGGGCGGGCGCCGCGCCGATGGCCGCGGCGGCGTAAGCGCTACCGCGGAGGAGGGCTCGGATCGGCGCTCGACGAGGCGGGACCGACGGTGGCCGGCACCGGGGCCGGCTGGCCGGCGGGAGGCGGACCGCCCCCGTGATCGCCCCCGGAGGCCGGGTTCCCGCCTGACGCCGGCTTGTCAGACGACGCTGGTCTCTCGCCCGACGTGGGCCTTCCTCCGCCGGGAGAGGCCGTGGAGCCGCCCGGACCACCCGAGGCTTGGTCGCCGGTGTTGGCCGGCGGCAGAGGCGTCGCGGGGCCGGTGAGCTTCGTCGGCGGCAGGGCCGGCGTCCCCGACACGCGCCGCGAGGGAACCGTCCTCGTCGGAGAGGTGCCCTTGCTGGGACCCGAAGGCGAAGCGGCCGGCGGTGAGACGGCCGACGGAGAGGGGGAGTGGCCCGCGGACGGGGCCGACCCCGGCCGAGCGGGCGCCGGCGGGAGCCCGACGACGGCCGGCGCGGCGAGTGCCGCGAGCGCCACGGGCCGACCTGCGGACACGGCGGCAGGCGTCCGGGGAGTCGTCGAGACGTGGTGAGATCCGCCGCCGGTCACGACTTCCGCGCCGCCGGCGGTGACCACGGCGACACAGACCACCGCGGCCACCTTCGTGGCCGCCGTGGACACGATGCCGACCGAGACCACCCCGCCGCCGCCCGCGGCCGCACCGCCGCCGGCCGCCGCGCTCCCCCCGCCGAGGATCTTGGCCAGGACCGCGGTCGGCAGGCCCACCGGGGGCACGAGCCCAGCGAGGTTGCGCGAGGCGCTGCGAAGCTCGCCGCGATACGCGCGGCAGGACGGGCAGTCGCGCAGGTGGCGGCGCGAGAGGGAGCTGGCGCGCTCCCCGCCGTCGTGGGCCACGGCGAGCTCCCCGCGGATGCCGGCGCACGCCGCGTCGCGGGCTTGGGCGGCCTGGGCCAGACCCATCCGCGCCCGGACGAGGAGGGACTTGACCGCGGGCACGCTCGTCCCGAGCGCGCTGGCGGTCTCGACGTAGGAGAGCCCGTTCAGCTCGCGCATGAGCAGCGCCGAGCGCTGCTGCTCGGGCAGTCGGCGCACGTCGACGACCAGGCGCTGCAAGCTCTCGCGGCGCACGGTCTCGGCCAGCGGATCGGCCTCCGGAACGCGGATGATCGACATGACCTCGGGTGAGGGCGGCACGGGCCGGCGCAGCTCGTCGACGCAGCGGTTGTGCGCGACCCGGTAGAGCCACGCGCGCAGCGAGATCTCGTGGTCGGAGCCCCGCAGCGCCCGGTATGCGCGCACGAAGACGTCCTGCAGCGCGTCCTCGGCGTCGGGACGCGACCCGGCGAGCATCTGACGCACGTAGGCGAAGAGCCGCGCGCGGTAGCGGTCGTGGATGGCCCGGAAGGCCTCCTCGTGCCCCGCCCGGAAGAGGCTCACGAGCTGCTCGTCGGAGCGCAGCCTCAGCAGCGGCGGAGAGAGGCAGCGGCGCGCTCGGCCGAGGCCGGCGGGGGCTTGGAGAGCTGAGGCTTCCACGGCGAGGTCTCAGGTCACTGTAACGCCGCGAGGGACGGAAGGTTACGAACCCCGACCCGTGGTCATCGGCCGCGATACCGGACTCGAGGAGCGGGGAGCGTGATCACGAGCGCGAGCGCGAGGCCATCCGGAGCTTCGAGGCGCGCAACCCGCCCCGGTAGGCTCAAGGCACGATGGATCCGGCCTCGGGCATCGGCATGGCGGCGGCGGTCCTCGCCGGGCTGGTCTCCTTCCTCTCCCCCTGTGTCCTGCCCCTCGTGCCCGGCTACCTGTCCTCCGTGGCGGGGGTCGCTCCCGGCGAGCTCGACCATGCGGGCGCCCGCCGCGTGCTCGCCCCGAGCCTGCTCTTCGTGCTCTCGTTCTCGTCGATCTTCGTGCTCGCCGGGCTCTCGGCCACCGCGATCGGCTCGACGCTCAACGATCACCGGGACCTCCTCGAGAAGGTCTCGGCCTCTTTCATCATCGCCCTCGGTCTCTTCTTCCTGCTCACGCCGTTCGTCCCGCGGCTGAACCGCGAGTGGAGGGTCGACGGCCTGATGCGGCGCGCGGGCCGCGGGGGTCCCCTCGTGGCCGGGGCGGCGTTCGCCGTGGCCTGGACGCCGTGCATCGGACCGACCCTCGGCGCCATCCTCACCGCCGCCGCCGCCTCGCGGTCCGAGGGGCGCGGTGCGCTCCTGCTCGCGAGCTACTCCGCCGGCCTGGCCGTCCCGTTCATCGCGACCTCTCTGTTCTTCGGCTACATGACGTCGGCCTTCGAGCGAGTCAAGCGCCACTACCGCACAGTGGTGGCCGTCGGAGGTATCGTGCTCGTGGGCATGGGCGTCCTCATCCTCACCGGCGAGTTCGCGGCGCTCAATCGGGAGGCTCAGCAGCTACTCCCGGCCCTCAACTGAGCTCCGGCGAGGCGCCCTCGCGATCCCGAGTGGCGGAGTTGGTCTTAGGGGCCCCTAACGTGCTATGTTCGCCGGGCGTCGCCTTCCGCGGCGCCGCTCAAGACTGAGTCACCGCCCGTGTCCTTCGCGCAGACCGTCGCCCTCGGAGCCCTCGCCGGGTTCACCATCTACCTCGGCCTGCCCATCGGGCGACTGCGGCTCCTCTCCCAGCGCGGCCGCGTGGCGCTCGCGATGTTCGCGGTCGGCGTCCTGGCCTTCGTCTTCGTCGACGTCGGCGAGCACGCCCTCGGGATCGTCGAGGAGGCAGTGGGCAAGCTCAAGGGCGCGCATCCCCAGGGCTCGCTGGCCGAGGCCATCGGGCTCGCTCTGGTGCTCGCCGCCGGATTCGGCACCGGAAGCGCCGGGCTCGCCTTCCTCGAGCGGCGCATGCGGCCGGTCGGACTGCGCCGCCCGCCCATCGCCGGCGGCTCCTCGGCCGCGGTGCTCCCTCAGGGACACGGCGAGTCGCTGGCCGACGAGGCAGAGCTGGCGCGCCGGCGCGCGCTGCGGACGGGCCTGACGATCGCCGCGGCCATCGGCATGCACAACTTCGCCGAGGGTCTGGCCATCGGCGTCTCGGCCCGGGCGGGCGCGATCAGCCTCGCGACCGTCCTCATCATCGGCTTTGCCCTGCACAACGCCACGGAGGGCTTTGGCATCGTCGGCCCGCTGGGCGACGTGAAGCCCTCGTGGCGCTGGCTCGGGCTCGCGGGCCTGATCAGCGGAGGACCCACGTTCCTGGGGTCGATCGTCGGCTACAACGTCACGAGCCAGCCCCTCGAGCTCGCCTTCTACGCGCTCGCCGCCGGCGCCATCCTCTATGTGATCGGCGAGGTGTGGAACGGGATGCGGCGCTACGGGCACCGCGAGCTCGGCCTGACGCTCCTCACGCTGGGCTTTGTCGTGGGGGTGGTGACCGATATGGTCGTCGCCTACGGCAGCGGCTGACCTGACGGCCGCATAGCTGCGTCAGGCGGTGTCCTCGGTCGCTTGCGTGCTTGCGCACGCGGCGCTCCCTGCGTCCTTGCCTGACTTGCTCTGCGGCCGTCAGGCCGGTTGCGGTCGATCCGCGCGCTCTGCGGCCGTCGGGCCGGTTGGCTAGATGGGGTAGCGGGACTTTCTGTCCACGCGGCACGCTCGAGATGGATGGTGACAGTTGTTCCCGCTGGGCGGGAACTTCTGTCCATGCGACGCCGTGGCGGTCGGTGGTGGACAGTCGTTCCCGCCGGTTCTCGACGCCGCCCGTCTCCTCACCCTGCTTGGACCCGTCGGGGACGACACCCCTCCTTGCCCGTCCCGCCCGTCAGTGCTCGTGAGCGTGCTCGTCCTCGAGCCCCTGCTCGTGGAGGTGGGGATGGGAATGCACGCGATCTCCGTGGCGATGCTCGTGATCGTGCTCGGTGTGCTCGTGATCGTGGGCGGCATGGGGGTGCGTGTGCGCGACCTCTCCGTGCTGGTGCTCGTGGGCGTGGACCTGCTCGTGGTCGGGATCGTCGTGGGTCATACGGCCTCCTTCGTGGCGGTGGAGGGCCGCCGCGCACCGCGCGCAGAGGCCGAGGATGGGGAAGTGGGAGAAGCGGGCCTCGTACCCGAACCGCGTCCGGATGTGATCCCGGATCAAATCGAGCTCGCCCGACGGCACGGTCAGCACCTCGTCGCAGCGCTCGCAGGCCAGGTACTCGCGCTCGATCCCGGCCAGCGCGTAGAGGCCGGGGCCGTGCCCGAGGTGCACGTGGCGCACGACGCCGAGCTCCTCGAGCCGCTCGAGGTTTCGGTAGACGGAGGGCAGGTCGGAGGTCAGGAGGCGACCGTCGAGGCCGGCGGCGAGGCGCTCGGCCGACACGGGACCCTCCGCCGCGAACAGGGCCTCGAGAAGCACTCGCCGCGCCGCCGAGATCCGGCATCCCGCTCGCCGCAGGGTCTCGACGGCCTCGTCGAGGCTCGTGAACGCGACGCGGGGAGGATGGGGGGCGACCGTCATCGCGCTACGCAGGCTCCCCCCCCAGCTTTGCCGACCACTTCTCCTCGATGTGCGCGAAGCGCCAGACGCCGAGCGCGATCGCCCAGGTCACCACGAACAGTGCGACGATGCCGTAGCCCACGAGGTTGAGGTCGAGGTTCGAGACGAAGTCCCACGGCTGACCGGTGAGGCCCAGCTTGTCCGCGAAGACCGCCATCAGCTCGATCGTCCCGATCAGGAGGGCGACGGCGACCGACAGCGCCGTGATCGTGATGTTGTAGAAGATCTTGCGCACCGGCTTGGAGAAGGCCCAGCCGTAGGCGAAGTTCATGAACGCGCCGTCGATGGTGTCCAGCAACGACATCCCCGCCGCGAACAGGACCGGCAGGCACAGGATCGCGTAGATCGGAAGCCCGCCCGCGGCGGCGGTCCCGGCGACGGCGAGCAGAGCGATCTCGGTCGCGGTGTCGAAGCCCAGGCCGAAGAGGAGCCCCACCGGATACATCTGCCACGGCTTGGTCACCGCGCGCGTGGCCCGCCCGTAGAACCGGTTCATGAAGCCCCGTTTGTTGAGCTGATCCTCGAGCTCGGCCTCGTCGAAGTGTCCCTGGCGCATGCGCCGGAAGATCTTCACGATGCCGATCAGGACGAGCAGGTTGAGGATCCCGATGATGAACAGGAACGTCCCGGACACGCTCGGTCCGATCAGGCCCGTGGCCTTGTGCAGGGTGGAGCTGTCGCTCTTCACGGCACCGCTGAGCCCCTTGATCCCGATCGCGAACGCCGCCGCCAGCGCAAAGACGATCGTCGAGTGGCCGAGCGAGAAGAAGAAGCCGACGCTGAGCGGGCGCTGGCCGTCGGTCATGAGCTTGCGGGTGGTGTTGTCGATCGCCCCGATGTGATCAGCGTCGAAGGCATGGCGCATGCCCAGCGTGTAGGCCGTGATGCCGACGCCCAGGCCGAACACGCCGCTGCCGCCGAGGCTGAAGTGGCCGGGCAGCACGAACGCGATGAGGGTGACGAAGCCGACGACGTGCAGGCCGAGGACCACCGCCGCGAGCACGAGGGCTCGTCTCCACTCCTGCGGCGTCAAGGCGGTCTTGACACGGGCCCGACGTGAGACGGCGACATTGGTGGCCATGCGGCGGCTCCTTCCTCGGTGTGGCTTTCCCAGCCCGGGCAGCCCTCGGCCGCGAGGTTACTGAGGCGCCCCTCACTATTGCAACCCGGTCGCAGTAGATGGGGCGGCGAGGAGCGCTGCCGCCACCGCCGCCTGCCCGTAGGCGATGCCTCCGTCGCCGGGGGGGAGGCGCTCCGGGGTGAGCACGCGCAGCCCTCCATCGAGGAGCTCGGCGGCGGCTCGCTCGAGCAGCCGCCGGTTCTGGAAGACGCCGCCCGAGAGCACCACGGTCCGGATCCCGTGACGCTCCGCGGCCACCGCACACGCGCGCGCGGTGGCGTGCGCGAGCCCGGCGTGGAAGCGCGCGGCGATGGTGGGCACCCCGACGCCCGCGCACGCATCGCGAGCGACGTGCTCGACGGTCGGGCGCGCGTCGAGCTCGATGCTCGATCCCTCCGTGACCTCGAGGGGATAGGCGCCCCGCTCGCGGGGATCGGCGGCGGCCTCGAGCTCGATCGCCGCCTGCCCCTCGTAGGTCACGGTCGGCCGCAGGCCGCAGAGCGCGGCGACCGCGTCGAACAGTCGCCCGACGCTCGTCGTCTCCGGAGCGGCCACCCCGCGAAGCGCCAGTCGCGCGATGGCGCGCCAGCGGTCGAGCGCGACGGCGCCCGCGAGCGTCGGCGGCAGCGGCGGCTCCCGGCCGTGGATGGAGACGAGCCAGGCGCAGGCCATGCGCCACGGCTCGCGGATCGCGCGCTCACCGCCCGGGAGTCGCACGGAGCGCAGATGGCCCGCGCGCTCGCAGCCCGCGAGGCCGCCGACGAGCAGCTCCCCGCCCCACACCGAGCCGTCCGAGCCGTGGCCGGTGCCGTCGTAGATGGCGCCCACGGCCGGCCCCACCTCATCGTGCTCGGCCAGGCAGGCCGCGAGGTGGGCGTGGTGGTGCTGGACGCCGACGAGCGTCACGTCCTCCCGCGCGCGCGCGTAACCCGTCGAGAGGTAGTCGGGATGCAGGTCGTGGGCGACGACCTCGGGCTCGACGGCGAAGAGGCGCTCGAAGTGCGCGACCCCTTCCTCGAAGGAGCGAAGCGTCTCGTAGTTCTTCAGGTCCCCGATGTGATGGCCGACCCACGCTCGCGCGCCCTTGGCCACGCAGAACGTGCTCTTGAGCTCGGCCCCGCACCCGAGCACCGGGCGCTCGGCGGCGACGGGAAGATCGAGGCTCGCCGGCACGTACCCTCGCGAGCGCCGCAGCAGGAGCGGGCGCCGCGGGCCGACCCGCACCGCACGCACCACCGAGTCGTCCGTTCGGATGTGAATCGGGCGATCGTGGACGAGGAAGAGGTCGGCGATCGGCCTCAGACGAGCGAAGGCGTCCTCGTCGCGGTAGGCGATCGGCTCGTCCGAGACGTTGCCGCTGGTGAGGACGAGCGGCGCGCGCACATCCGCCACGAGGAGGTGGTGGAGTGGGGAATACGCGAGCATGAGCCCGAGCTCGCGCGCGCCCGGAGCCACCGCCTCGGCCACGGGCGCCTCGGGGCGGCGCGGTGCGAGGACGATCGGCCTCGCCCGGTCGAGCAGCAGGGCCTCCTCCTCGGCGCCGAGGACGGCGAGGTCTCGGGCTGCCCGCGGGTCCGCCACCATGAGCGCGAAGGGCTTGTCCTCGCGGTGCTTGCGCGCGCGCAGGCGCTCCACCGCCACCGCGTCGTCGGCGCGGCACGCCAGGTGGTAGCCGCCGAGCCCCTTGACGGCGAGGACGGCCCCGGCCAGCAGGGCGTCCGCGGCGGCGCGCACCTCATCGCCCCCCGGCTCCGGCGCGAGCTGACGGCCCGCGCCGTCGAGAAGCCGCGCCGATGGCCCGCACGCAGGGCACGCGTTGGGCTGGGCGTGGAAGCGGCGGTCGAGCGGGTCCTCGTACTCCGCCCGGCAGCGCTCGCACATCTGAAAGCCGGCCATCGTGGTCAGCGGCCGGTCATACGGGACTCCGCGGATGATCGTGAACCGGGGACCACAGTTCGTGCAGTTCACGAACGGATACCGGTACCGGCGGTCGGCGGGATCGAAGAGCTCGGCGAGGCAGTCGGCGCACGTCGCGCTGTCGGGAGACACGAGCGCTGCCGGCTCGCCGGCGCGAGCGCTCTGCAGGATGCGAAACCCGCCGACTCCGGTCGGCGCGACCCGCTCGTGGCGGATGCCCTCGACGGCGGCGAGCGCCGGCGCCTCATCGGCCAGTCGCGCGAGGAAGCGCTCGATGCCGGCGTCCTCGCCCTCGACCTCGAGCAGGACGCCGCGCTCGTCGTTGAGCACGAAGCCGTCGAGCTCGAGCTCGGTGGCGACCCGGTAGACGTGGGGGCGAAAGCCGACTCCCTGCACGGTGCCCTCCACGCGCGCTCGCACGCGACGCCGGGGGGCGTCCGTGCCCACTGGACTACTCCTGTGGTCGGCGCCGGCCCTCGGAGAGGACGAGCCCGTAGAGCAGGTGGTCGACCGCCAGCGCTCCCCGCTCGACGAGCCGCAACTGCCGTGCCTGGGAGAGCCCCAGCGCGGGCGCGAGCACGAGTTCGAAGCCAAGCCACGTAAGCAGGCCGTAGACGGGACCCGCCCATACCCGACCGCGGAGCGCGTCGGGGAGCAGGCCGAAGCCCGCGCCGGCCACCGCGCCGAAGCTCCAGTGCCCGAGCTCCACCACGGGCCGTCGGCGCTTGCGCGGCACCCGCCGGAGCACTCCGCGCGCGCGCCGCTGCTTCGCGATCGCCTGCGGCGGCGTCTGCTCGACGATGCCCAGATCGACCGTGAAGGTCCGCATCCCCGTCATCGCCATCGCCGCGATCACGCCCCGAAGGCCCGAGTGGGCGACGTCCGTACCGAGCTTGCCTTCGCTCATGCGTCGCCTCGGGCTGCGCGGGCGAGCTCGACGAGCTCGACGAGCTCGCGCAGCACGTGGTAGGCGCTCGCCTGCGCCTCCTGGATGCGCGGCACGTGCTCCGAGCGCGTGACGAGCACGTGGTCGGCGAGCTGCTCGTCGGCGATCCGACCGCCGTCGTAGCCGACCATGGCAATCGTCATGAGGCCCCGGCGCCGGGCCTCGGCGAGCGCGGCGATGACGTTGGCCGAGCCTCCACTCGTCGAGAGCGCGAGCACGACGTCGCCCGGACGCCCGTAGGCGATGATCTGGCGGGCGAAGATCGCCTCGGTGCCGATGTCGTTGGCGATCGCGGTGATGATGCTGGAGTCCTCGGTGAGGTCGAGCGCCGGGCGCGCCGGCCACTGCGGTGGAGGCGTGCGAAAGTCGGCCACGGCGTCCATCGCATCGGTGGCCGAGCCGCCGTTGCCCAGAGCGAGCAGCTTACCTCCGCTCTCGAAGGCCGCGCGCAGCTCATCGGCCGCGGTGAGGAGCGTGTCGCGGCTCTCGCCCAGCATCCGGGCACGCAGCGCGCCGATGTCGGCGGCCTTGATGAGCACGGAGGAGCGCACGTCGGCGAGCACGGCCTCGAGGTCGGTCTCCTGCTCGCCCAGGAAGGGGTAGAGGAAGCTCGAGGCCCCGGTGTCGTACACGGGCTCGCTCGTGCGACCCTCGAGCAGCCCTCGATGCTCGAAGAAGACGTGGACGAGCTCCCACAGCACGTGGTAGAGGGTCTCCGCGAGCTCCTGGCGCACGAACGGGTCCTCGACGCTCAACGGGTCGAACTCCCACTCCGCGCCGGCCGCGGAGAAGGCGATCGTCAGGCACCCGCGCCGGCGGGCGGCGGCGAGGGCCGCCGCAGTCTCCGGGTCCCCCTCCTCGCCGAAGGCGATCGCGATGTCGTCGGGCTCGGCCACGAGCGCGATCTGGGTCTCGAGCGGGCCCCCTTCGGCTGCCATCCCGATCGCGGGCAGCGCGCGCTTGCCCACGATCACCGGGTGCACGAACTCGACCGCGACGTGGCGCACGTCGGAGCGCGCGGCGGGCGAGCGGCCAAAGGCCACGAGTCGCCCACCGCGTGCGAAGCGCTCCGCCATACGGTGGCAGAGGCGGGCGATCCGCTCCGCCTCGGCCGCGAAGAAGCGCTCGTTGGCCTCCGTCCGCCGCTCGAGCAGCTCCTCGACGCGGCCGCTGAGTGATCGTGCGGAGGAGGCGGTCGGGCTCACACCGGCGCCGCGGTGCGCGCGCGCAGCTCGAGCAGCCACTCGCGCCATCCCTCGATCCCCTCGCCCGTGCGCGCGCTCACCAGCATGCGCGGGACCCCGGGGTGCACCGCATCCAGGTGGTGCTCGAAGAGCTCGAGGTCGAACTCGAGGTGCTCGAGCAGGTCGATCTTGTTGATGAGGACGAGCTCGCACTGGCGGAACATCAGGGGGTACTTGAGCGGCTTGTCCTCGCCCTCGGTGACCGAGGAGACCATCACCCGCACGTCCTCCCCGACGCGGAACTCGGCCGGGCAGACGAGGTTGCCGACGTTCTCGATCACGAGCAGGTCGAGCTCCTCGAGCGGCAGCGCGGGGAGCGCCGAGCGGACCATGTTCGCGTCGAGGTGGCACTCGCCCCCGAAGCCCGCGTCCGTGTTGAGCTGGGTCACCGGTATGTGCAGCCCGGCCAGCCGGTCGGCGTCCAGGGACCCCTGCACGTCGCCTTCGAGCACCCCCGCGCGCACGCCGGGCAGGTCGGCGAGCGCGCGCTCGAGCAGCGTGGTCTTGCCCGCTCCCGGGGCGCTCATCAGGTTGACCACGGTGAGCTCGTGGCGGTCGAAGTCCCCGCGGTTGGCCCGGGCGATCGTGTTGTTGGCGTCGAGTGCGTCCTCGACGACCCTCACCTTCGTTCGATGCATGTCTCTCCGTTTCGGGGAAGGTCGAGCGGCTTCTCGCCCTACATGGACTTGATGTTCATGTACCTCTGCAGCTCGGGCCTCTGGGTCACCAGCACGGACACGATCAGGGCCAGGAGGCCCAGCAGCGTCACCTTCTGCACGGCGGGTGTGATGTGGATGTCGCTCATTGCGGTTGCGCCTTCCCTTCGGGTTGCTCGTTTGACAGGAGCTCGGCCAGCAGACCGTCCACCACGCGCACCGCCTCCGCGACGGCGGCGCGCACGGGCTCGGAGAGCTCGACCACGATGTCCTCTTCCTCTCCAGTCATGACCGTCGCGGGCTCGCACCCGACGACGATCACCCGGCTCGGCATGGGCCCGAGCTCGCCCGCCAGGGCGAGCACCTTGACCGGGTCCATGCCGTGCGCCTCGGGAACCGCTCCCTCGGCCTCGGGGTCGGCCTCGATGACGTAGAGGGTCCCCGGCGCCTGCCCGCGGGGCGTGGCGTCGACAAAGACGGCGACATCGTAGTCCGCGAGGGCGTAGGCGAGGTCCATGCCGCGGATGCCGAAGTCCTCGACGTGCACGCCGGCGGGGAGCTCCCGGCGCGCCAGCCGGTCGGCCACGGCGACGCCGAAGCCGTCGTCGCCGAGAAAGACGTTCCCGATGCCCGCGACCAGCACTCGCGGCCCGGTGGGGGCCGGCGCGGCCTCGGCCGGGCCGAGTGGCTCGACCTCGTCGAGGGAGAAGAAGAAGCGGTGCCCGGGCTGGCGCAGCTCGCCGAGGTCGCGGCCCGGATCGTCCTCGATCGTCACCGCCAGGTGCACCCCGTCCTCCATGTCGCTCTCGATCGCGTGGATGATCGCGGTGCGACCGGCGAGAGCCAGGTCGAAGATGTCGCCCTTGGCGCGCGGCGCGAGGCGCACGCGGCTGCCGCTGCGCAGCTCGACCCCGGCGACCATGACCGAGTCCGGGCCGGGTCGCTCGAGCTCCTCCCAGTAGCTGCGCGGATCGGTCATCGCGCCATCCCGAACTCACGGACCGCGCCGTTCAGGCGCATGAGCTGCTCGGGCGTGAGCGCCTCGGTGCGCTCGAGGATCTCGCGGGTCCGCGGGTCCGCGTCGCGCATGTCGCGCCTCTCCTCCTCGGTCATGGTGAGGATGTTGAGCACGAGCATCTGGTCGATCTCCCCCCCGTCGAAGAGGTCGCCCGGGCTCTCGGGGGCGATCTGCGGATAGTCGGGAAGGATCATCGCCGAGGAGAGCAGGGTCCCGCGCTCGCCCTCGTCCCCGACGAGCACGGGCCAGGCGCCCTCGTTCTGGCAGTCGCCCGCCGCGGCGGCCCGGGTCTCGGGCGGGTCGGTCAGCGAGACGAACTGCCCACCCTCCGCGCGCAGGACCGTGTGGGTGGAGCAGAACGTCTGCCGCAGAGCGTCCTCGCGGTCGCCCTCCCGCCACGGGCTCGTGTTCGCGATGCGGGCGGTGAGCCGGAAGAGACCGGGCTCGAGCCGCTCCGCCGCTACCTCGACCGATCCGCTGAGCGTGCGCCAGCTCCGCGCGACCGCGCCGGCCCGCCGGCCCGCGGCGTCCTCGAGGTCCTCCTGCCGGGTCGCGGCGGGGATTGAGATCTCGGCGCGGGCGGAGGGTTCGCGGAGCTCCCCGAGCGAGAGCGGACCGACGGCGATCTCCCGCTCGGTGGCCTCGTCCCAGGACAGGTGGCGCTCCTCGCCGATCTCAAGCTCCTCCACGGGCTCCAGGCGGCCTTGCGCGTCGGCCTCGAGGACCTGGCGCTCGACCACGTGGAGGAAGCGCACCCGGACGTCGAGCGTCGTCTGCTCGTCGCCCTCGAGCAGGACCTGCGTCTGCATCGTGCACGGGTCATCGACCCCGCCGCGGCGGGCGCTGTGGGCCTCGGGATAGATGCCTCCGAACGTCCAGCGCTGCTGGTTCTTCATCGCCGACTTGCGGTAGGGCCAGAGGACGTAGCCCTCGTAGAGCACCGCGTCGGCGATCCGCCTGACCGGGTCCACGACTAGCCCTCCTCTCCGGCCGCGCGCAGGAGCGAGTCGATCGCGCTCTCCCAGCTCGTCAGCGTGTGCCCCGCCTTGTAGGCGTAGAGCCGGTCGAAGGTGTCCCGGCGCAGCCGCAGCCACGGGCTGTCGGGGAAGTAGCGGTCCATCGTCTCCCGCCACACGCGGGCGGGCAGCCGGTACTCCGCCTCCTGGTCCCAGCCGATGCGGCCCGTCTGCAGCCGGCCGTCGGCACCCGCGTAGAAGAAGGTGCCGCCGAAGAGGAACTCGATCGGCACCTCGCCGTCCCGGACCGCGTCGAGGTACTTGGTGGCGGTCACTTCGAAGTCGTAGGTGCAGGGAACGAGGATGTCGACGACCGTGCTGCCCTCGAAGGGCGGGACGACCTGCGTCGTGCGCAGCCAGGGCAGCGTGCGGAGCGTGTTCGCCCACTGGTGCGACGCGCCGAAGATCTCGACGAGCCGCTCCTCCGTGGCGGTGTCGTAGGAGCGCCGCCGTGCGGGGATCTGGATCTGGGTCTCGAGCATGATCGAGCGGATCGGCTCGCCGCGCACGCTCTCGATGCGCAGGGCAAAGCGCATGGAGGGCGCGGCGGCGTACTCGAGCGTCCCACCGTCCTCGATCTGGAAGTCGAGGCGCGGCGTGGAGCCGACCTCGGGGAGCGCCCCCGGGCGCGTGGCTGCCATCCGCCGCCCCCCGTCCTAGGCGGGAGAGAGGTTGGGCATCCGGGGGTCGATCGGCCCGTGCGACCTCGGGTTCACGCCCGTGGAGGCCTCGGCCGTGCGAGTGCCGTCGCGGTTGTGTCCCACCTGGCTCTCGTAGTTGCCCGTCGCGTTGCCCGACTTCGTCCCGGGGACGTGCGTGGGCTGCGCCATCTTCGTGTCCTTCTTCCCGACCTTCATCCTCGCCATGTCGCCTCCTGGATGCCGTCGGCGCTGATGTCCGCGGCGCTCGTTGGTTTACGGCCGTCCTCCCTGTTCCCGGGACGGGAGCGCGCGTCGAGCCCCGAGAAGAATCGATCGATCTCGCCCCAAACCTCCTTGCCGCCGCTGAGCCCGCGCCAGCGGGTGCGGATCAGCCCGACGAGCGAGTAGCACTCGTCAATGGGCACGAGCCAGTGCTGGCGCGCTCCGCGTGAGCGGTTGACCAGCAGCGCCTCCACGTCGGGCGCCAGCGACCGCAGCACCGGGTTCGCCCGCTCGAGCTCCTGCCACGCCTCGAGCTTCAGGAGCGACTCGGTAGGCCCCATCGGGCTCGGGTAGAACGCCTGCACCCGCTCGGCCGCCGTGGAGGGGAAGAAGAAGGCCATGTCGACCGGGACGCGCAGGCCGTCCCACAGCGCGTCATCGAGCTCGAGGTCGACGAGGCTAAGCCGGCGGTCGGGGACGAGCTTGTAGTGCCCGCCGCCCGCCGCCCCGCGGTCGAACAGGATCTTGCACGGCTGGCAGGCGCACATCAGCTCCCGCGTCTCGAGATCCATGAGATGGCGGTGCTCGGACGGGATCGGCGCGCTGCACAGCTCGCAGTGCTCCTGGACGGCAGAGGGCAGCGGCTCGGTCGGGGTCTGCGCGAGTCGCCGCAGCCGGGAGGAGCGGAGAGTGCCGTTGGCGCCCACTGCTCTAGGCCGTCGCCGCGGAGCCCAGCGCGACCTTGACCAGGCCGGACTCGTCGATCAGGAGCGGGACCGGGTCGAGGTGGAGCTCCGGGTCGGAGCTCCGTCCGGCCCGGCGGACGTCGTAGCGGCGCTCGCAGGCGGGACAGGCGAGCTCCGCCCCGCTGAGCGCGGCGTCCTCGAGCGACTCTCCGCACTCCGCGCACGGGGGGCGGTAGGCGTAGGTGCTGCCGTCGAGCCTCACGAACAGGAGGGGCTCCCCGGAGACGGTCTTCAGCACCGGGCCGCCGCCGGGGACCTCGGGCACGCCACCGGCCATCACCCACGCCGGCTGGGGCGCCATGGGCTCGGGAGGCACCGCGGGCGAGACCTGGAGCTGGATCAGCCCCGACCCCGAGTCCGCGGCGAGCTCATCCTGCACCCCGAGCTGGATGAGCCCGGGCCCGGCGGCGGGGACGTGCTCGTACTCGGCGACGCCCTCGGCCTCGATCTCCTCGATCTCGGGGGCCGCCTTGCGGATCGCCTCCTCGATTGCCAGCTTCAGCGTCATCGTGGACGACGGACAGCCGGAGCAACTGCCCTCGAGCCGCAGCTGCACCACCCCGCCGGCGATCCCCACGAGCTCCACGTTGCCGCCGTGGGACTCGAGGTAGGGCCGCACTCCCTCGAGCGCCCCGTGCACGCGCACCTCGACGGGCACGGGATGGAGGTCGTGGAGGAGCAACAGGTGCGAGACCAGCTCATCGTCGGCCAGCGCCTCCGCGAGCCGGCCGTCGTCGTCGCGCTCGGCGACGACGGCCACGATCCGCTCGAGCCCCTCGCCGTAGAGCTCGAGCATCGCCTGGGCGACCTCGGTCGCCTTGGCGCGTCCGGCCGGGTCGGCGAGGGTGTCGACCTCCTCGAGGAGAGTCTCGACCCTCGCCACCTGCTCCTGTGCCGTCGTGTCGTCCACCGTGCTCGTGCCCCTAGCCGTTCTGGGCGCCGAACATGGGGGAGTGCACCTGCTTGAGCGTCTTGCCCTTGCCCAGGTACATGTGCACTCCGCACGGCAGGCACGGATCGAACGAGCGCACGGCCCGCATGATGTCGATCCCCCGGAACGTGTCGGGCCCGTTCTCCTCGAAGATCGGCTGGCCCATCACCGCGTCCTCGTAGGGTCCGGGCGTTCCGTAGGAGTCCGTCGGGCTGCCGTTCCACGGCGTCGGCGGATAGGGGTGGTAGTTGGCGATCTTGCCCTCGCGGATCACGAGGTGGTGGGAGAGCACGCCGCGCACTGCCTCGTGGAAGCCGCAGCCGATGGCCTCGTCGGGGACGTCGAAGTTCTCGAAGACCTTCGTGTTCCCCGATCGGACCTCCTGGAGCCCCTGCTCGACGAAGTGCATCGCCATCGCCGCGGAGTAGGCGAGGAAGTAGATCCGCGCGCGGTCGCGCTCGATCGCGTTGGACCACTTCGGCACCTCCCACTCCAGCGTCTGCTCCGGGGTGTTCGGCGTCTGGGGCAGGTTGATCAGCACGCTGTGCCCCGTCGCCTTGACGTAGGGCGTGTCGACCTTCCCGGCCAGCGCCGTGACCCACAGCCGCGCGAGCGGGCCGCCGCCCGTGTCGAGGGCCAGGTAGTCGCCCGTGCGCTTGTCGAACCAGCGCGGGCTCATCACCCACGAGTAGTTGCCCCCGTCGAGCTCGCGCTTCTGCGGCTTGGGGATGGTCGTCTGGTTCCACGGATGGCGCTTGTCGACCGGGTTGCCGAGCGGGTCCTTGGGGACGAAGGTCTCCTCGTTCGCCCAGTCCTCGTAGTAGGAGGAGCCGAGGAGGATGCGGATCCCCAAGTTGATGTCCACCAGGTTCGTGGTCACGAGCTCGCCGTCCACCACGACGCCCGGGGTGACGAACATCTCGTTGCCCCAGTGCTGCATGTTGCGGTAGTCGTAGTCGACGTGCTCGGGGTTGTTGAAGGCTCCCCAGCACCCGAGCAGGATCCGCCGGCGGCCGACCTCCTCGTAGCCCGGCAGGGCCTCGTAGAAGAAGTCGAACACGTCGTCGTTCATGGCGACGGCCTTCTTGATGAAGTCGAAGCACCGCAGGAGCCGCGACAGGTAGTCGGTGAACAGCGTCGGCGTGGGCTGGGTGCCCACCCCGCCGGGATAGATCGTGGAGGGGTGCACGTGGCGTCCCTCCATGAGGCAGATCATCTCGCGACCGATCCGGCTCATGTGGAGCGCTTCCTTGTACGTCTCACCCACGAACGGGTTGTAGGAGCGCATGATGTCGGCGATGGTGCGGTAGCCGTGCGTGTCGGCACCAGGCGCGTCGGTGTTCTCCGCCTTGGCCATCACGCTCGGGTTCGTGTCCCTCACCATCTGCTCGCAGAAGTCCACGAACACCAGGTTGTCCTGGAAGATGATGTGGTCGAAGATGTACTCCGCCGCCTCACCCAGGTTGACGATCCACTCGCCGAGCGGAGGGGTCTTGACCCCGTAGGCCATGTTCTGCGCGTACTGCGAGCAGACGGCGTGGTTGTCGCCGCAGATGCCGCAGATGCGGCTGGTGATGAAGTGCGAGTCCCGCGGGTCCTTGCCCTTCATGAAGATGCTGTAGCCCCGGAACAGGGAGGAGGTCGCCTTGCACGACATCACCTCCCGGTTCTCGAAGTCGATCTTCGTGTAGATGCCGAGGTTGCCGACGATCCGGGTGATCGGATCCCACGACATGTCGACGATCTTGCCTGCCTCCGGCTCCACTCTCTCCCGTACGGCCATCTCTATCCGTCTCCTCTCACTGCCTCGAAGTAAGTTGACTCAGTTGCCCCAGCGCGGCTGGTAGCCCGTGGTGAGCTCGTCGCGGTTATGGCGCCACTTCGTCTCCTCGTTGAGCGTCTTGTTCGTGATGCCGCGGAGCCGCCGGATCAACGACCCGTAGGCGCCCGTCATCGCGGAGGAGACGCTTCCGCCGGGAGGCGCATCCATGAACGGCATGAACTTGTCCGGGAAGCCCGGCATGGTGCATCCGATGCAGATGCCGCCCACGTTCGGGCAGCCGCCGATGCCGGCCATCCATCCCCGCTTGGGCACGTTGCAGTTGACCACCGGGCCCCAGCACCCGATCTTGACCTGGCACTTGGGCGAGTTGTAGTCCTTCGCGAAGTCGCCCTGCTCGTAGTAGCCGGCGCGGTCGCAGCCCTCGTGCACCGTCTTGCCGAAGATCCACTGCGGACGGAGCTGCTCGTCGAGGGGGATCACCGGTGCAAGTCCGGCGGCCTGGTAGAGCAGCCAGGTGAGCGTCTCCATGAAGTTCTCCGGCTGCACCGGGCAGCCGGGGATGTTCACGATGGGCAGCCCGCCGGCCGAGCGGAAGTCCCACCCGAGGTAGTCGGCCAGGCCCATGCAGCCGGTCGGGTTGCCGGCCATCGCGTGGATGCCGCCGTAGGTGGCGCACGTGCCGACCGCCACGACGCCCCAGGCCCGGTGGGCGAGCTGGTCGAGCCACCAGTTGAGGGTGAGGGGCTCGCCGGTGGCCAGGTCGTTGCCGAACGACGTCCAGTAGCCGTCGCCGTTGATGTTCTCGTTGGGGATCGAGCCCTCGATCACGAGTACGAACGGAGCATCGAGCTCGTCGTTGGCCGCCTGGCGGAAGGGCTTGAGGTACTCCTCCCCGCCCATCGACGGGTCGAGGACCTTGTTGTGGAG
>JAABUZ0100002373.1_pt1 | contig 31500 bp, 37 predicted proteins | sample 5562091 | NCBI WGS metagenome assembly JAABUZ01 (sample SAMN12813069, study PRJNA571459) | rock metagenome | isolation source: Antarctica rocks | place: Antarctica: Victoria Land, Linnaeus Terrace sud | collected 2015-12-21
GAGGGGGGCGAGAGGGGTGTTTGAGGAGGTGGTGGGGGAGGGGGGGGTTAAGGGGATGGGGGAGAGGTGGGTGGAGGAGGTGTTTTGATGGGGGAGAGGGGGGGAGGTGCTGGGGAGGGGTGGATGGGGGGAGCGGGGGAGAGGGGCTGGGAAAGAAGGGGGGGTGGGTGGAGAAAGGGATGTGGGTTCGTACTATAGTTGTAAATACAAGAGAAAAGATCTCGCAGGTCTTTGTGTCAGTCAGTGAATGAAGGCATGGAGCAGGGAAGCTCTAGGCGTGGCATTCTTTGCGACGCTGCTCCTGCCTATGAATCTGCGCGGATTTGTGCACCCAACAACCCTCATATCGCCATCCTCGCGGTCTTTAATACAGTAGACAAAAATCCTACAACTTTGATGTCTCTCTCGATTTAAGAAATATTCCACCCAGCCAAGAGGCATGCCCAACAGGAATATCCTGCGCGCACGGTGCCCTTCCCCACGATTCATCGTACTACATACGAACACTCCCCCTGGGTATTTCACATGAAATAGGCAAATACATTCACGCCTTATCCCACTCTTACAGATTGGCATTGGTGATTCAATCCATCGGCGGTTCGTTAATACGCGATCGCCAACGATCAAGTGCTTTCTTCTAGGTCGGCGGGGGAGAGGCAATTCTGATCGATATTGGGATTTGATGCAGTGTTATGTATGGAAACCTTGGGGAGGGATGGTGGGGATTGGGATGGGATTGGGATGGGATGGGATGGGTGCTGGGAGGGAAAGGAAGGGCTGCTATGCGGGATGGAATGGTTGGTATGCTGTTCCAAGAGCTAGTAAGCCACAAAGCACCGATACAGGAGGAGCGTTGTGTTCGTGGGGTGTGGGTTTAGGTAATGGTTGTGTCTTGGCTATGGATAATATGTTGATTCTGGAGGTACGATGCGTGGAGGAGCTTGTTTGTTTTGTTGGAATTTGCTGAGGGGTTGGGGCTCGGCTGTTATACATGTGATGGGTGTTGGGGGGGGGGGGAAGAGAGCGAGGGGGTTGGTGATTGTGGTTGGTAGTGAAGATTAGATATCAAGGATATGCGGGATCTAGTCTGGAAGGTGGAGTTTCGACAGTGGTCGTCTACGGGTTGACAGCGCTCTTTGAATTCGGGCTAGATTCAGAAAGAGAGAATTAAAGAGGGATACGATAGCTTCTGAGCTGACGCGGGAGATTGAAGACATGGTTGGTGCAAGAATATGTTGAGACCATTCAGCTGGAAAAGAGAGGGCTAATGTAGACAGGCGAAATTATTTCTTATAGTCTCCACCGTTGGGATGATGTCGTAATATCATACATACCCAGTCCACAGACTCCAGATCTTCTTCCGGGTTCCTACCTTAAGCTTGATAATTGGCGACTCCGCGCCGAAAGAACCTGATCGCTCTTGACTCTCGATGATTCTGGGTGAATCTTCGACAGTACTTCCCCTACAGGTGCCGGGAGCGTTGGACATTTTTCTTCCCAAGACCGAGAACCCGCGTGTTCATCCTTGGCTTAGATCCTATGACTGACTGAGTAGCATGCTGATGTCTTGATACCCTACTTGGCTATGCTGAAGGTGCTTCGGTTGCGGGAAGTGGGTCGTGAGGTGTGTTTCGATATTGAAGGTTAATATGCATTGCCTCGAGATCGATGTAGCCTGCTCACAGTAATGGAAAATGCGTTGACCAATACTGCTGATGGACTTTTGTTAGAGGCTGTCGTGCAAGCTACGCCTTGTAGGATTATCGATGTGCGGTTGACTCGAGAACGGATTCCGTTGATTAAAAGGGCATGACCGAATGATGTTCAATCTGGAATCATGATTGTGGGTCTTGTGTTGTCGAGTGACCGCGAGTGGTTATCGGAGGGGAAACATGCACTTTGTAAGTAGGAAAAACATGATTCAGAAAATGGGGATATTTACGATGCAGCTGGTCATGGAACAAGAATTGTATGCCTATGTTGCGTGATGGGAATTCTATTAGTATGGAGGTGGGAGGATTTCACGTTCGTATAAACCAGAAGATGAGATGTAGAAGCTGGAGAAGATAAACGACGATACAACATAGAGCATTACCGTGGTATCTGGCCCTGTCGTAGTCTGTGCCGGAGAAGGAAGGCAGATGAGAAGCGCTTCAAATAATGGCGGTTTAGTAGAAGTCGCCAAATGTGTATGGAGCTGTAGGCGTGAGATCATGGATCCCCAGAATGGCGGTCATCCCGAGGGTATTTGCACTTGCATGCTTGAACTGGAAGAACCCTTGTGATGCCTCCAACCAGGACACTTAGTACTTTCTCCATCTGTGATCATCCACGCATGCGCCACCAGCGAAAAGGTGTAGACGGTCTCGAAGTCATGAACAACCATTTACAAAGCCTGCCTTACTGTGCAGCTAAAGGAGTAGGCTCATACTTCAACAGGCCCCTAGCAATCCGATAATAGTCCCGGATACCTTTCAAATGTGCCTGAACCCGGTCGTCACCGAGCAGGGAGGGCGCCTCGTCTGTCTGGTCGCCAACATCGTGCACCTTCAGTTCCCTAAAGCTGAAGCGCTCCACATTGGAGCATTGCGCGCAAGTAGCTGCAATCCGGCGCCAGGCCACAGTGACTCCTCGGGACGGCCCCATCTGCGTAACATCGATGCTGATCCTCCGGAACTCGAGTGTCGTGAGAGTTTCTCGATGCTGACGGACGATCTTCGCAAGCCCGATCTCCCGGACTGGCCAGTTCACGAGCGAGAGCGAGCTGAGGCGAGGTAGTTCAATACCATGTAAGAAATCATCAACATGTACCGGTCTGGCGTTCAACACAGTTTCCCAGTCGCCTGTGCCTCACAGGCGGAGACTACGGAGATTGGTGAGGTTCTGGATCTCCGAGCGCCGTCTGCCAGCATGCTCCATAGCCAGGTACGGGTCGGCTTCCTCCGGATCCAGGAATCGAGACCCTGTGAGCCTACACTCAATGTCGAGGTGTTCCAGATGCCGTAAACTGTTCGACCAGCCGTCGATGGCCACGGATGGTAGTTGCATCTCGATCAACTTCAGGCTTTTCATGGTTGGTGTAGTCAATTCTGGCAAATTGGAATAGAGACGAACCAGAGGAGCCATGGGTCCAAAGACGTTGTACTTGTTCCATGACACTCCCAGCAAATAAGCAGATTCTGCGCCAGATTGCTGTGCAATGGCCTTGAGACGTGGGAGGTAATGTTCAGACACTGTATTCGCCAAGTGAACCAGGTTCGGCAAGGCCCTGACCGTGGGTAGGAATGAAGTCCGACCTTTCTAAGGCTGAATCAGTATTCCGATTGACTAGTAAATGTCTGATAGGTAGGACACAAGATGGGAAACTCACATGGCAACAGGGTTGGACTTTGTTGAAGGCCGTTTGGACGCCAAATTGTTCTTCGAGGTTGTTCAACAGCCGACATTCATTATCGAGACCGAGCAGACCCTCCACATCAAGACCGGCTAGTAGGGCCTGCTCAGTATACTCGGCACGGACATTTTGGGCATTAATAAAGAGTGGCGAGAGTCTCCGCTGCAAGCGTCGAACATGACAAGCCAGATGCGGATTCTCTTCTGCAAAGTTGCTAACGTGCGCCAAGTCTTCGTCATCGAGAAGTTTCTCATCGAGTATCATGCTTTCGAATAGGAGCGGCGCGGCAAGCTTGCTCATTCTTCGAGAAACTAGGCGGACTTGCTGTAGATCTTTGACTCCGACAGGATCGAAATGATGGATTTTGCGGTCGTCATCGCTCAGCTTCTCGATGATGGAGATTAATAACTCATTCGGTAGACCTTTGGATGATGCCATTTTAGTGCTGGCACCTCCAACGAGACTTGGGCAAGACGGAATCGTAAAGGTTTCGTTGATATCCTTGAGTAATCTTTATATCCAGTGCTTCGACACGTGCGCTGAGCCTCAACACTCGTGTGAATCAACCAAATTCGTGACAACACGAGCCTTGCGGTCGTAATAGCTGATATACGCTCTGACTCGTCCATGTTTTCTTTCAATACCAGCTTGGGGCTACCGCTCGCCCTCATTATGGTTGTCAATGATTTGACCCCAAAACAGCATCTCCGCCAACCCTTAAAGTGTGGTACAGGCATTCGCCTCACCAAGGGCCATTGTTCCTGAAGGTCTGTTGCTAGCTGTCAACCTCGTCTCTACTGCCCATCCTCGTAGCTAGGGCTGCTAGATGTTCAACGTTATTTCCAAGTCACATTCATCTTCCCCGTTCATTTCTAGCGCCTTCCCTCCGCTCCATGCCACCTCAAAATCGCCACTGCTTTCTTATCTGATCCAATTGCATCTTCCCCGTACTGACCAAATACCGAATCTGGACCGGATCGTCGACACCTTTGTTCCGCTCAAATTCCTCTCTCGCGAAGTCTTTCATTTCGCGACGGGTCGGAGCACTCTTGGGGATCTCGTTCGTCGTCCGCACGACGTCTCGCCACAAGGCTATTACACGCTGGTGGAGGAGGAAGTTGGATAGGTTCAATCGTGGGACAGACTCGGACGTGCGGGCGCGGGCGAAAAACGCGGGATATGTAGCGAAAGCTCGGAGTCGTGTTTGGTGGAGTTGATAGGATACCATGGATGACCCTATAGGATTTGCATTGCTGGTGAAGGCTTGGGCATCGGCCGCAGTCATTGATTGACTGCAGATTCTCAAGACGAAAGTGAAGCCAGAGAGTATTGTAGGAAAACTTTACTCGTAGCTAAAAGGCGCGTTGTTGCCAAGGCTGGGCCGAAGGTCACGTGACTAACACCAATGCCTTCCAGGTTGAAGTACTCAAGCTGACACTGCCGCTGTGAGGATATTGCGTCTACCATGGCGCGGATTATCAGCTCCGAAGATAGTCTTTGGGATATATTAGCAACAGCTCTTACCTTCTGCAGCATCTGGGAGGGCAGAAACCACTAGCGATGCAGGCGATCATTCATCCCACGCACTGGCAACTGATACGAGTCTAATCCTATCAGAAGAGATATCAAGCCTGCCGTTAGCGGCTGGACTCGTATTGCCCAGTTCGATAAATAGCGGCCGACGGTGTTCATAATACACGTTGAATAGGCTAAGAGCCCCATGTGACTAGGGACTGGAAAGACACTTCGCATACGAAGGCAACATTCTTCCTCATTATGGCTGCAAGTACCGCATATCAAAAGTTCATTGCAGTGACATCACCATTTTTTTTGGATTCGCGAAGCTAACCTCGCTCAGGGATCTTTGGGCTGTTGCCTTGTCAAATTTACCCAAGGAGCAACAAGAGATACTCACGACCGATCTGGCGCTGCCTGTTCAGTATTCGGAGTTGAGCGCCGCCATCGACGAATCTCGAGAAGAAACCGCTACTAGATGGAGATTCAAGACACGTCACGGCGAGATCGACATCCGCGACAAGTTCGGCAAGATAGTTGCTTGGGTCCAGAAATTCATTGCAATAGGTGACACGGTGGTGACTTATGATCCTGGACATGCTGCCTTGCCCTGGGCCGCTGTCCGCTTGATCCTTCAAGTGCGTCGGTCAACTTGAATTTCCAGCAGTAGCAGGGTCGATCCTCTGAGATTTGAGACCATAGGTCGCAGGCTAATCAGTTCTATTAGATCATGGTAAATAGTACCACCCGAGCAGCCGAATTCGTGGCTGGTCTTGAAAAGGTGGCATTCTACATCTATGACTGTACAGTAAGAGAGAACCTGTACCTGAACGGAGAACCTTCCGACGACGGCCATGTTTTGGAAAAGTGTATCCTGGATCTCTTCACCACCATTCTGCGATTTCTGCTTCAAGCTAGGGTCTTTTTTGAAGCTGGAACTACAAGTGAGTATGTCAACTCGTTGACATGATTTAGACTGAGACCCTCAGGACGCATGCTGTCGAGCACCGTCAAGTCTGCCGACGAGGTCATCCAGCTACTTGAACCTGCATTCCAACACGCTAGGCATGTGATTACCATTTGTGGTCGGATTGACGCAAGAAATCTCAGTTCCATAAGCTAGTCAGTACTCAAGCTCTCCAACTCTCACCACAATACTACGGAGTGGCTAAGGAGGCAGCTGGAAGGAAACGATCTGTTGTTGAGCAGTATGACAGAATCCATGGCCTTGAATCACCGGGAGACCATGACACGCTTTGAGACCATCGACAAGCGTAGTGGCGAGGAAGATCGTCTCCGGATCCTCGCCTGGTTGTCCCCCATACCGTATTTTCAACATCATAAGATGGTCTACGGTGAGCTCTTACAAGGGACTGGGAGGTGGCTGCTTGAGGATAGTCAATACGTCGAGTGGCGCGATACTAGTCAGAGTGCCATGCTATGGCTCCACGGGATTCCTGGATCAGGTAAAAGTAAGCTTATGTACGTAAACCAAGGTCGTCAGCTATCTCATTACCCGTCCCTGTCTGCGTAACTCCCACCTGGATGGAGCGCTTTGGAGCAGCACTGATAGTAGCACGGCAACAGGTCACTAGCAATTCAGGAAGCGCTAGAGAGCGACGACAAAGTATCTCAACCTCTGTTTTTCTACTGTTCCCGTAACGCAGCTGAACCCGAACGTGCATCAGCCGAGGACATTGCCCGGTCGTTTGTAAGGCAGCTTTCGGCAAACAACTTTGAAGAAGAGGACAACGTCATCCCGCAATATGTTGCTAATAGATACAAAAAAGCTCAAGGCAACGGATTCGCAGCGGGTGAGATCGAGCTAGAGGAATGCTGCGACTTCATTTCAACCTATGTTGAGACTCAAGGATACTCATTGATCATAATTGATGCATTGGATGAGTGCACCGAGGAAGGAAGGCATTCGCTGATTGGAATGTTCAGTGAGATCCTTAAAAGCTCTGCAACCGCGTCTATCAAGCTTTTGATCTCCAGTCGGGATAGTCCTTATCTAGCGACGTATTTTGACGAGCATAAGACGTACGAGATCACCGTTGGGAGCGATCGTAATCAAGCCGACATTGACAGATATGTCGAAGTACAACTGAATCAGCGGATAGGTCAGAAAAGGATTATGATAGACGGGAGACAACAGCCGTCACCGAGATTACGGGCTTTCATTCAGACAAAACTGTGCGGAGAGGCAGATGGCATGTGAGTTGACCTCTGCCCGAAAACCCTATTCTTGAGTTTTGCCCTGGCATGGCAATAGTATAGTATCATGTGATAGTGTTGAGCTGGGATTCATATTCAACGGATCTATTCTTCTGCGCGATATAGGCCTAGGCAGAGCTTCGAATTTTTGCTACAATTTGAAGTGGTCGATCAAGCTGGAATCTAAGGTGTGACACGGTCAATGCCTTGAGAAGATATCACACAGCCAGGGTTCTTAGTGTCGGCTTCATCCCAGAGCATCACACCTGTTTTAGACCGAACGATGACCTTCACTTCATGGCTGATATACATTACGCAGGTTTCGATGGGTCTCCCTGCAACTGGACTACATTTGCACTTTGCGCACGGCTGCGGACATTCGAAAACGACTGGGCAGGCTTCCGAAAGGTCTCAGTAAGAGCTACAGTGAGTTATATGACCGAAACTTCGACGAGTACGATCCCGAGGATCGTGAAAGGTTGGACATTGCCTTGAGCCTTCTGCTTCTGCCCTCACGACCAGACGATCCTGATGTGTTTGCCAAACTAGTTCTCTGGGACAATGAAGACGACAGCGACGCTAGTGGCAGTATAAGGGATGCTGAAGACCCGACGGACCAAGACGACTCTGCAAGTAGCATGATCGAAGATAACTGCGAGGGTAGCGAAGCCCTTGGTACCTATGAAGAAGTAGAGGCAGCCGAGGCCCAAGCTTTCGCTAAGGATACAGAGAACACGCGCCTCGCTGAACGTCCAAGCCTGGACGTAGAACCTTACAGTGCATCTACTTATGAGATCACAAGACTGTGCTTTGATCTAGTGGTCTACGACAGCACATCGCACGAGTTTCGTTTCGCTCACACTTCGGTGCAAGATTACCTACAGACTTGCAATATTCGATACAAGGATCTGTCGCAATGTCACGCGCGAGTCGCTGCACGTTGCATTTCGCTGCTGCTGCACTCAATACAAATGCCTAACAACTGTTTTCCCAAATACCCATTAAAGAAAGAAGCGGCTACTTCTTCGGAGACGGATACGGACTTTGGAACGAAGTTCGCCAGAATTCGAATTGCAGGGGACTCGACCACAGACGAGATGAAGGCCTCGGACCTGAGAAGACCAATTTACGTCAAGACACATTCAAAGCATATGAGTCCCGAAACGCTACAAGCGTTCGAGCTTCCTTGGGAGTGGGACGAGGTCAGTCCCTTATGATTGGTATAGGAAGTCTTGTCTTGCTTAATATCGTTCTAGGATCACGCACAGTATATGATTATAAATTGTTGGATTTCCGATTTTGAGCAGGACATTCTTTTCGAGCATACTGCGGCCTTGCGGGAACGGCCTGACTTACCAAGCGACTTACCAAAACGCCCGCTTGTGTCTGAGAATAAATTGGTGAAACTCCCTTCCAGCGAGGAAGTCGACAAGAGAACGTTTGATTGGCAGCCACAATTGAGTACCTCCTTGTGCCAGCGTCCTGCGGAGGAGGACCACTGGTATTTTGACACGTTGAGAGACCCTCGGTCTTCGAAGAAGCTCCTTGGGTTTGCGGAATCTTATTGGGGGCTCTATGCCGCTAGTAGTGATGGTTTTCGGTGATCGCTACCTCTAGAGGCCCTCGAGGCTGAACTCCAGAGTCAGTTCGGCTGTCAGTCATGGGAAACAGTCAGACCCAAAATGTATTTTTCGGCCTGTGTGTATGGGCTAAGGCATAATATAGAAGCCTGGACAAGTGCTCATCCTCGACTGGCTAGAACAGTGCAACATTTTCCGAGCGGGACTACAGCCTTGATGGAGGTGTGCGCAAATGAGAAGAGTCAGCCAGAGATTGCTAAGATCTTGATCGACAATGGGGCTGAGATACAACGTGTACCCGGAATGGTATTTGGAAGCCCGCTGTGTGTTTCGGTGAGACAGGGCCATGAAGCGATCGCGCGCCTATTACTGGAAAAAGATCGCAGTCTTATCAACGATCCGGCAGCTCCTTTGTTCTCGCCACTGTACTGGGCTCTTAACCAGGCTCACGACATAAGTAATGCAGTGCCTATCATTCGGATGCTACTTGATTTTGGCGCGAACGTCAACGGGAATTGTTCCCCGTTCCGTGATCAATCGCCGCTTCATCTAGCTGCACGATCGTTCACTCCAGGCCTTATCGAACTTCTGATTGATGGTGGTGCTTCCGTTGATGCTCGGGACGGGGAGCACGGGATGACACCGCTTATGGTCGCTGTTCTGAATGGGGTGCCCGAAAATTGCAAGCTGCTACTGGCGCGAGAGGCAGATGTGCATCTGAAGGACTGGCACCACAACTCGGTGCTACACTTCGCCTTCGAGCACGAAGATACAACAGTCGCAAGGATACTCCTTGACTCCGGGATTGACATGAACGCCTATGATGGTCATGGTGGTACCGCACTACATCGAACTGCTGGATTCCGATGCGGGGCTAGAAGCTTTGCTGAATTGCTGGTTCGAAGCAAAATTGACACAGATGCTAAGATGCTGAATGGACAGACGGCGCTGCACTGTGCTTCAGGGATCGGGCACTCCGCAATTGTCGTTTTGCTCCTCGCCGGTGGAGCCAATCCGGACGTCGTTGATCATGATGGGCGTACGCCGCTCTGGACGGCGGCGCACCTTGGGCAGCTCGAAAGCGTCAAAGCGTTGGCCAAAGTCACCAATGGCATTAATGTTCAGATATCTACCGGTCATACAGCTCTTGGCATTGCCGCAATGCAAGGTCATCGAGCAATTGTAAGCACTTTACTGGAAGCCGGAGCTGAAATCATCCCTCAGGAACCTGGCCCGCATTCATACTTTGTGGAACCAGAAGAGCGGCTGGAGTGGTATGGCGTGGACGCACTGCTTCCAGCTTACAGGAAAAACCATCAGAGCATCGTCCATCTCCTCCTAAAGATTGGAGCGGAGAGAGACCCGAATGAGTATGGCGAAGGGCTGAAGCTCTGGGATAATAGTGAGAGTAAATCAACATGGACATTCACGGACTGGCTTGACCGCCGAGCAGCAAGGGCCGAAACTCCGAAGATCTGGGCTTTAAGAGAAATGGCAAACGGCAGGCTCGACCTGGCTGTTAAGGAAAGCGCTGTGCGAGTTGCTAAGAGCTTGGCATACTGGACATGGATGACCGTTCATTAAGTGAATCTGGGACAGAAAGTGCTGTGTCTAGATCGGGGGAAGGTTCCATCAGTAGCAGTGTTGATGGAGAAGAAGAAGGCGATCATAATCACAGCGGCGTTGGTACTGCCGAGCCGCAGACACTCCCGCCTTTGCAGGCCTCTTTCCCTGATGATACTGGCGGCGAGAATGGGAGGTCTGGCCAGATCTCCCTCTGACGGGGCTTGCAGTAAGTCAAGCGCCGTGTTAGCCTGTCTCACAGTCGAATGACACAACACGATAGCATGGCTGGACAGGGAATAGTGTAAGTAGCTGGACGATCAGACGTTTTTAGGTAACCAACTCAGGCCGCCCAGCTGACTGAACGTACTACCCGGAAGGAATATCCATCATGCAGCCAGACAATCAAAAATCAAAGATATCAGTGAGTTGACACGTCGTTTGCGCCTGTCAATTTGAATTCCTGTCAGACCAATTGGCCAAACGCTTACCTTGATGAATGAATTCAATTTAAGTGGAGCATGTATGGCCTCCCCAAGGCAAGACTATACTGGAAAAGCTAAATGTCGTGCACAGAGTAGATGCAAGTGAGACGGGTGCTGGATGCGCTCGAGTCCCATTAGAGGGTGCACTGGTGGCTGTTAGGTAGAGCCTGCCTCATTGGTATTGTTATTGCACGTTCATGACAAGCAGGAATCCAACATTTCAGACACATGGCAGGAGTCGGAGAGTCGTCTGTAGGGATCAGTCTAAAGAGTGACAAACTACAAAACCGGGAAGGCCCATCCTCAAAACCAAGCTGTATTAGGCGCCGATGCCTTTTCCCACTATTCCCATCTTCAGAAAACAAAGTGTCCATACCTAGCGTGAACAGACCCACTGATTGTCATTGTGACTCGGCTACGCAATGAGACAGAATCCTTGATGATAGGACTCGGACCGGTCCTTCCCAAAACAGTCGCGTCTCTTCACTCCACAGGCGCGTCTCCACTTCACCTTCCTTCATCACTCCTCAACACTATCCACCACTATGTCTTTCGTCGGCTCTCACTCTTTCTGCAACCAAAATCACCACCTCCAATGGCGCCGCCCACCATCCCCCTCATGCCCATCGGCGCCCGCATCTACCCTCCCCCTCCCGATCCCACCACCGCTCCCCGCTCCGTCGACGAATGGAACCAGCTCTCCTACCACGAGTCCCGCGATCGCCTGCTCCCCAGCTACTACATCGACATCCGTGACTACATGAAGAGCAACATCCCGCGGATCAACGACGACTACATTATTCACCCCAAGCGACCTCGGAAAACACCCGTCAAGTCCGAAGCCGGCGCGTCGACCGAGGGGGCTTCGAGTAAAGCAAAACGCCGTCGCTCAGGTCAAACGCTCCCAGATGGCGGCTCAGACACGCCTTCCGAGGACGACGGCGATAATCCGAGTGGCTATGTTCTCTGCCTTGAAACTAACGACACCATTGACGAGGACGACTTCGAGCGCTGTTTCCGCCTCGTGGAACGTACCTCTTCCGCCACTTACCGCGCCTCCAGTGGCGGGTGGTCCGCTGTCAAGAAGCGCAAGGAGATGGAGCTCCTTGATATCAGATACCTGCTACTTAAGTCCGTCGAACACAATTGCCGTACCGGTTCCGTTAAGGGCTTCCTCTCCTTCATGATCACGATCGAGGACGACCATGAGGTTTGCTACGTCTATGAGCTCCATCTCAGGAAGGAGATGCAGGGACGAGGAGTGGGCAAGTGGATGATGAAGCAGGTGGAGAAGATTGGTAGGAGGGCGGGGATGGAGAAGACGATGTTGACGGTCTTTAGGAGTAACGAGGGCGCGAGGAAATTTTATGAGGGTTTGGGGTACGGGGTTGATGATTTCTCGCCGGGGCCGAGGAGGTTGAGGGGCGGAAGGGTCATGGAGGCGGAGTATTTGATTCTGTCGAAGGTGCTGGGGGACGACGCCGATTTCGAGGGAAGTGAGGACGATGAAGAAGACGAGGATAGCGAGATGGAAGACGAGGAAATGGAGAGCGGTGATGAGGAGGTGATTAAGAAGGAGGAGGAGGTTGACGAGGATCGTAAGATCAAGGTGGAAGAGTGGTCGGATGGCAACGACGCTGGTGTCAAGACCACCAAGGTTGAGGAGGACGTGAAGGTCAAGATGGAAGAAGCATGATCATCCTCCGTGAGCATAGTAATTCAGCATGGATGCCGTTCAATCCAAAAGAATTCACTTCGGGTTCATATTTGTCGGACATCCTTGCCTTTCATCTCTGGTCTCTCGACCTCCCATTCATCTCGTAGCACGGCGAATAAGGAATCCGTCAGGATCAGCGACAGTCCGAGGCTCCAGACAAGGGTGATTGCGTAGAAAAAGTTCGCATTCCCCGATCCTGCGTAAATCCACAGATAGTAAAAACCTGGGCCCAAAAGCGTCGCGTAGAGCAGGGCGGCCAAGGCAAAGAACGTATATCGCATTACTATGTCTGGTAAGCTCTTTCGTTCCTCCACATCGGTAAATGGGCTACGACTTACGAGGGAAAACGTGTCTGTAGCACGGCAATAGCGCAAAGAAAAGTGATGTATCTGATATGCTGGGATACGGCTTGAAGATGGCAAACAACCCCAACAGCATGGTGATCACGAAAAGCGGCTGCCTTCGAATTCGAAAGCATAAGCCTCCAACATAGCCCCCCAAATGCAGCCAGAACACCCCCAGGAAGAACTCCCTGAACGAGTCAAACATCTCTATGAAGAAGTACCACCACAACCCGACATTAGGCGTGAGGTCCGGCAGTAGGAGATGGATCCCGTAGGTCGATGATATGAATTCCCATGATCCGCCCATTAGGAGGTATGATTCGGATAGGAAGCACGCTATGCTTGCGAAGAAAGCGGTGGTGTGATACAGGGCGAAGGCTGCAAGGTTCCTTTCAGTCTTGCCGTCCCGGTTCAAGTGGTCGTAGCAGAGGAGGATGAGCGGAGGCAGGAGAAGTGTGGGGTAGAGGGAGAGGTAGGATGCCAAGCCAAGGGCGAGCATGGCTGTCAGCGGTCGTCCTGTACATGCTTTGGCTACTGCGTATAAGACCGCACATGTGGTGAAGCTGCTGGTTGGACGGCCGATGCAGGTCGCTATAGTGAATGGGTTGAAGAGGTAGCTGGGGACCGTGTCAATGTCTGCGCTTTCCTCACAGATACTGATACTCACGTGGCTGCCACTGTGATGCCATCCCATCGAAGTGCTCTTCTTGGCGACTGAAAGAGCCTGGTTCTTCTTGACTCGTCGGACTCAGCTATCTGTATGAGGGAGTGGGCGCAGAGGAGGTCCAGGAGAATATATAGCACGCTTGTGGCAAGGGAGAAGAGTGAAGATGGTATGAGGGCGAACAGCGGCAGCAGAAGCGGCGCCTGCAGCAATGTCAGTCAATCTTGTTTTCGACTGTTGAAGATTTGGGCTTGCTTGATAGAAGACGCCGCCATCGTAAGGCGATAGATTGTGCGTGTAGAGAAAGAGACCTTCCTGCACTTGTTGTCCTTGACATATCAGCGTGAACGCTTGTAGTTGCCACAAATCCCGAGAGAGACATACACCTCTTGAAGCTTGCAATTGGGGTTGAGATCTCCACACGTCCAGTCAAGAATTCTGGCAGGGATGGAAAGCCGAAGAACAGTAGCAGCCTCAGCGCGGCGGCTGCACCAAAGACGATTGCTTTCCGCCGGTCAATGACCATTCTCGAGTACTGCCAGGAGGCAATTTACTCCATGGTGTATCTGCGATGTCCTTATTGACAGGTTCTCGATGCCAAGGGGTCGTCAGGTGGACGCGGAGTAACTTTAGACGAGATACGCCAAGACCGCCTGCTAGCGCGAACTTTGGCCGATTTCTGGTTGCCCACGTATAACTTTATCATCCCCACACTTATGCAAAGCCCATTCTCAGATCTTTAAACGTGCAATTAATCATCATGGGGAGGATTAAGAAGAAAGGTGCGAGCATATTCCAGCCCATAATACTATCTATTGACAAGTTTTCTAGGGACATCCGGGCAGGCCAAGAATTTTATTACCAGAACACAAGCTGTGCGCAAGCTTCAGATCTCGCTCCCAGACTTCAGACGACTGTGCATATTCAAGGGTACGGCCTCCTTGCTAATGAGTCCAATGTGAGCTTATGCAATCGTCCAGGTATCTACCCAAGAGAACCAAGAAACAAGAAGAAAGCCTCTAAATCCTCGACGCCCTCAACGACCTTCTACTACACCAAGGACATCCAGTATCTCCTTCATGAACCACTACTCAACAAGTTCCGAGATCATAAAGCTCTAGCGAAGAAGATCGCCAAATCCCTCGGCCGGGGCGAAGTTGGCGACGCTGCCCGCCTGGAGAGGAAAGAGGCCAAAATTACATTGGACCATATCATCAAGGAGAGATACCCAACTTTCGTTGACGCTCTTCGAGATTTAGATGATGCTCTCTCGATGCTGTTCCTCTTCGCCAACCTCCCGTCTACCTCAACCGTTCCTCCCAAGACTATCGCCATCTGCCAACGTTTGTGCCACGAGTTCGAACATTACTTAATTACTACACACTCATTGCGCAAATCCTTTCTTTCAATCAAGGGCATATACTATCAAGCTACGGTTCAAGGGCAAGATATCCTGTGGGTAGTACCTTACAAATTCGTGCAACGGGTCACTCGGGATGTGGACTTCAGGGTCATGGGCACCTTCGTCGAGTTTTACATCACACTTCTTGGGTTTGTGAACTTTCGCCTGTACACCTCGATAGGTTTGATATATCCCCCAAGGTTCAATGCGAGTAGCGATGATAAAGGCGGGGAGCTCAGTGCCTTTTCACTCGAGGGGAAGGGAGTCGATGATCCTGCAAGCATAGAGCATTCGACGAACGCCAATGAAGAACCTGAGGCTCGTAATGGGAATCCAGATATACAGAAGCAGATTGATGCCATGCAGCTTCCGGAAAAGGAAGCAGAGGATGTTATGGACCAAGACGACGACATGGCCAACAATGGCAAAGCGAATGATACAGTAGATGTCTTTGAACCAGCGGGCGAAGGCGCAGACATTCTGATTCAACCGCAGCCTGCGGACACAGAGATCGGCTCAATCTTCGCTCCCTTTTCATTCTTCCTCTCACGAGAAACTCCTCGGCATCCACTTGAATTCCTCCTTCGCGCTTTTGGTTGTAAGCGAATAAGCTGGGATAATGTCCTTGGCGACGGTGCCTTTACACACAACGAGTTCGATTCGTCGATAACACATCAAGTTGTCGACCGACCGCCATTGGCAGAGGCCACGACCACCGAACAATCGGATGATAATACTTCAGAACCCCCACGAGGCCGTATGCCAGGCCGAACGTACATCCAGCCGCAGTGGGTCTGGGATTGCATCAACGAAGGCAAGTTATTGCGACCAGATCTCTATGCTCCTGGCGCCACGCTGCCGCCTCACCTCAGTCCGTGGGTGAAACCCACAAAGGGCGCTTACGATCCCAGTGCGCCTTTGGCGGAGCAGGAACGTGAGGGTGAAGCTGAAGAAGCCGAGGTCGAAGTAGGATTAGAGGATGCCGAATCAGGCGAAGACGTAGCTGTCGACGTGCTAGAAGACCCTTTGACCACCACAGCGAACGGTAACCCTGATATCGAGATGGACGCGCATGGTATGGACGTCGCAGACAGCGACTCTGAAGCTGGCTCGGAGGCATCAGCCGCATCGTCATTTGACGGATTTGAGTCGGACGGTGTCAATTCAAACGCCGGGTCGGATGACTCTGTGGTCAGACACCAGCGCGAGCTAGAGGCTGAAGCTGGAGGCGCTACTTACTTGGAGCCTGCCAAGCCACAAGTCAAAGGTATTCTGAAGAACAAGGCTATGACAGAAGAGGACATGAAGCGAAGAAAGGCACTGGCACGGAAGAGGAAAGAGGAAGAGGAGGAGCTGGAGAGACGGAAGATGATGATGGGACGGAAAAAGAGGAAGCTGGTTGATAAGATGCTCTATTCGAATCAAAAGAAGGACCAGGCATCCGAGAAGCTTAGAGCTAAAAGAAGGAGGATAGAGAAAGAGAAGGGGAAGGGCAACGGGTTTGTCTGTGACACTCGCTGAGTCTTATGATAAATAGCCACGCTATATTGCGCGCTATCAAGAAGACCAGCATCAAATTTTTACCTCTCGGTCGAGGACGGCTCTACAAGGAATGAGCCGCCGCTCTATCTTCTCATCTCGGAGCTGCTGAATTAGCCACGTTTCGACCCTGATCGTTATCAATTGTCTACCTCTGCCTAGATTCTAGCGTAGTCAAGGGTTTCAGGCGGTGCCGAATGTATGGGTCCACTCGCCGCCGATCAAAATTATCAAGAGTCGTTCGTCCCTGCCCGCTTCTACCCACAACAATACTCTAGACTTGGCTGATGAGGCAACTTGAAGTCGCCAGCGAATAATTTTATCACACAGAGGCGACTTCTTATAAGCCACCCTGGGTCTTCATATAGGCAGGTTATCAACGGTTGCTTAGGCATGTCTAAATCCTCGGCTTAAGTGCATGTTATCTATCACTATTTGGGCAAATCTGATATATTCAATATCGGAGCTTTGGCTCTAGTTAAGCAATTGTTTCATAGAGAGTCTCGAAATAACTTAAGCGAATGTCATTGACGGCTGACACTCACGATGAAGACATATTTATGATCAGTATGCCTCCCGCTGACCGGGTCTCCAGGTGGTGGCAAAAAGTTCTCAGTATCTAGGAGAAACAGCCACGTGCCAGATCAAGCTACATCGAGTCGACTTCACCAGACCGTGTGTCCCCGAAGAGTATTGGAATTTGGTACGAGTACGCACAATACTGGAGGGCTATGATCGCGAAGTCTACGAGCATCGACGGGTGCACAATAGGTAGGAAAATCACGGCCTTCCTCCAATGCCACTCTAGCTCCCGATTTCCTTTCAATGGCATTGTTCGTCTTCCACCTCCGCAATGTTTGGCTAGGTGTCCCTTTGAGCATGCCTAAGCAGCCACTCTGATGGCTGCTAGGATGGCAAATGTCCCTGACACTTTCTGCTGTTGGATCAGACAGCGAAGCGACCTTCTGTGGGTCAGACACTGCCGCGAAGCGATATTGAGCTTTATCTGACCGATACGCGATCTTCATTCCAGCTGATCCGTGTTGGCTGTTCCCACACCAGGAAACACCAGGTGAACACTCTTTCTACCCCGTACTGGGACCACTCTACCTCTGCCATGGCTCCAAGATAGCAGCAGCTATCTTTACTTCCGTCAAGTGGACTTTCTATGGCACTCTTGCAGACCCTGAGGTTATCGTCCATGTTCTGAGTTTCAGAGACCTATCTACACTACAGGTAGCTCTTATCATGAGCGATGCTTTCAGGATGTGGGCTGGCAAGTACAAGCGTTGGTTGACGGTTCAGGGACAGCAAAGGTAAATGGATGCTTGTACCATGTGGAGTCAGAGCATTATAAAGGCCTATGACTCTATGAGGCAGGAGGATATGAAGTGGCTTGGTGCAAAATCTCGCGACGTGATGGTATGGTGCAGGCTGGAGTGACCTTCAGGTTCACTGACGTCGCCGCAATCCCAGGATCTGCATGAATAATCTTAGCAGCCCAGCCATCCATCTGTGGACGAATTGTTCGAGCAAAATATGTCTATGTCGAAACCATCACGATCAAACAGGAGACTATGGTTGTGCAAGAGAATTGTTGTTATCTAGGTCTGCCACTATGAGGGTCAATTATCCGACAGCTCTGTCCCGTCCAACAAACAACATCCAAACATGCTCTGCAATTGGGACAAGCAAAAGTCTTCGTCTCTCTCCCCAAAGTGCTCATTAGGAGTGGTATTCGCTATTAGACCTCAGCTTGCCTGCCACTTTCAATGCTGCCATCTATCTTCGCAGTCCTTGCTCCGCCAAACAACTCGCACATTGCTGACCCTGGAGGAACACCCCGACGTGGCCGGGTTTGGAGCAGTAAGCCTCGTGCTTCTGGCAATAGACCAGTCCATTGGGGGTCTTCACTTTGCGATCTCGTCGGCAGTTGCCCTTTGCCTCTCGGGGGCAGTGGTGGGTCTTGATCTTGGAGGCCCCGGACATTTTCGATTGATGATGGTCGATTTGGCTGTTTGGGATATGTTCTGTTTCGATCGTTTGCTTTGATCCTGGAAGTGGGTTGATACTTGAAAGTAGATAGGCCTGCAAGACCTTAAGTAGGCATATAGAGGGTGATGTAGCAGGCAACGATATGGTGTCAGACTATTGTGTTTACCCAACAAAGGCATTGTGTCGAGTCAGAATATCCCAGAGTATTGGTCATTGTGGAACTGAAATGATTGATAAGGTAGTGTTGGGAGCGACGAAAGAGATCTGACTGAACAAGCGTCATCGCACAGAGAAAGGAATACAACGATAGCATTGTGAGTCTGGCCAACGAATCCGGTCTTCATCACAGCGAGAAGTGAACACGACAGTGCCATTGTTCAAATGACCGAATGAGGACAAAGCCTGCATACCGACCCAACGAAAGGAATGGGGGAACAGGAAAAAAGACTTCGCTTTTAACACCGCTTCTGTCGTAAAATGATCTTCGTCCATCTACAAAAAAACGAATAACTCGAATGTACATCAAACACATCGTTCTGAGTATATCGAAGCGCATCTGATATAAACTCAAAACAAACAAACCAGCCTCAGCATTCCACGGAGCAAACCTACGATAGAACAACGTTTGCCATCATGAGCCTTCCAGACCTATGCACAACAATACCGGAAGGAGAGGACTGTCCACAAATTGAGTATCTGAAGATGGAGGACGGCGAAAACGCAGACAATGATGATCATTCCAACCACTCCGATAACGAATCCGTCGCATCAGATGAATCCGACGACTCCCCTATGGAGCCTTTCGAAGACTACAAACTGAAGATCCAGCAACTGCTCGAAGACATCGGACTTACAGACTTCTCAATCGAGCCTATCCAGCACGGCTACGGCTACATGAACTGCGTCTACGCCCTAACATCCCTCCAAGATCCAACAGAGCAATACATCCTCCGCGTGGCTATCGACGGGTTCATCCGCGAATCCGATGGCCGGCACGAGACGATGGAGAACGATATCGTTCTGCTAGGTTATCTGAAGGACAAACTGCCCGTACCACGCATCAAAGCCTACTCGACTACCGAAGATGACGTTCTCAACAAAGCCTACACCATCCAGACGCGGATCCCGGGCGAGTCGCTAGATAATTTGTGGAAAACCATGGATTATGCGGATAAGTATGCGATTGTGGACGAGTTCCGCAATCTTCTCGTCAAGGTTGAATCCGTCAGATTTGCCACGGCGGGTACTTTCGCATCGTCGGCTCCCCTGGCCGCAAAAGCGAACGACTATTCTGACACAGAGGAGCCGGCTGTCAATGTATTCGATGCACTTGCCGAAGAGCCCTTGGTAGACCCCGAAGTCATCCGCGATCGGGCAGGTCCGGATGTCAAGTCGCTGTTGACCTCGCACCTCGACAAGTGGATCCAAGACGAGCGAGACCGCGGGCAACACGAACTCTCATGCTCCATAACCCCGCGCTTCGAGAAACTCAAAGCCATGCTGCAAGATATGGCAAACGAAGGGTCCTTCAAGGACCAACCATTTCCCATCGTGCTGCACCACTGGGACCTCGAGCCCCGCAACCTCATGGTCTCCAAAGCCAGCGGCGCGTGGAGAATCTGCGGTATCATCGACTGGGACGATGCTCTCGCCCTGCCTACGCCTCTGGCACGTATCCCCCCAAGATGGATCTGGCATTTTCCTGATGAAGAACCTGGGCTATCGGATGGGTACCTGACGGACGATCAGTTCAGGGATCCGGAGCTTTCGGAGGAAGATAATGCGCTGAAGATGTATTGGGACAAGGAGATCGAAGCGGTGCTGCCGGGGTATTGTGAGGATGCGTATGGGAGAGGGAGGTGGCTGAGGCGGATATGGTTTTTTGCGAAGGAGGGTGCGTTCAGGCAGTGGCAATGGCCTTTTCTTGATCAGATACCGGAGGAGTGGGCGGAGGAGTCGAAGCAGTAGTCTTTTAGCGTGGTATGCTCACTTTGACACAGCCAACAAGACTTGGTCTCAAACATAACACTTCCGGTATATTGGATACTCCCTTCTTTCTCTCGCTCGTTGACAGAGTGCTTCTGACACCGATGTATGACCCCCAGTAATTTGCCATGTCAACGATGTCGATCCCAGCTGATTGTGTGACTCACGCAGTAGATACAGAAGCTTTTCCGTGAGAACTCACAAGATGTAAGAAGAAGCACAATCGGAGCTCTACCAAAATTTAGCGTACCCCAAAAGCTTCCTAGCTTGGTGCGAGGAGGGCCCCCAGAAGCGCCATCAATCTGAACGATGCAGTGGACCAGTCGAACCCGTCTCTCTTCAATAAAGAGAAGAAGAGCAGATTCGGGAGAAACAATACCTTACGATCCTAGGCGTCTGAAAGCAATGTGTGCAACCCATGCTGAACTCTAACTGAAATGACTTCTCACCTCGTTATATGTTCTATTCGAACTGCTTAATCATATATATCTACGCAGCGATCGCATTGGATACCATCATCACGAGTCTGAAGCCAAGCACGACCAAGAAGACAGCCAAGTAGTCTCGAAGTCCTGGTCAATTCTAGTCGAGCTTAGGCGGAGTCACCGAAGATGCCTTTAACCAGATTCTTCTTATTGACTAATTGGAATCAGCATGTGGGATCAAGGTAATCGAATGGTGGAAACACTAACTCTTGCCCATGGCATTCTTCGGGATCGCGTCCACGATTCTCAATTCCTGCGGTATCTTGTAGTTGGCTAGCTTATCCTTGAGTGCCCTCCTCATATCCATGACGCCCCAGGTTTTGCCTCCTCTCCCACTCTGCGCATGATCTGAATGCAAGACCACCACAGCAGCGACCTTTTGGCCCCATTGTTCAGAAGTGACGCCCATGACAGCTGCTTCGGAGACCTGAGGTCTTCGCGATGTCAGCATTCCAAGCCAAGTACGGACAGATGATACTTACAGGGAGAGGAGCTCTCTTTCTATTTCCAGAGCGCTGATTTTCTCGCCGCCGCTCTTAATGATATCAACACTCCTCCGTCCACGAATGAAATACATCTGGCCCTGCGCCCAATCCTGGCCACTCCGTCCAGCGCCTTCCACGGCTCGTCTAGTCGCAACATCTCCTGTCTTGAACCATCGGCCTTTGCCATCCTTCCCTTCGACAAACTCATCGGCCGTAGCTTTCGGGTTGCGCCAATATTCCTTGAACACCGTCGGTCCGCGGAGCTGAATTTCGCCCTCCCTTTCCTTGCCATCAGTATCCTTCTCATCGCCTTCCTTGATCACTTCGTTATTCTCGAAATCCACGAGCCGTGCTTCGACAGACGGCAAGGGCCAACCTACACTCCCATCGACTCGGTCGTGGAAATTGAGTCCACAGCTCAATGCCATTCCCACTTCAGTCATCCCATATCGCTCTAGCAGCACATTGCCATTGCTGAGCTCTGACCAAGCTTTCTTTGTGGGCGTAGGTAGCGCAGCCGATCCTGAGATGTTGAGGCGCAAGATTTCGGGTGACAAAGCTCTCTTTGATGCATCGAAGATTGGCGATTTGAGATCCTGATGCGAGGCGATTAGACGGTTGTAGATGGTCGGAACAGCGGTCAGGAAGGTGATGGGAGGCTTGCGTTCCCTATGAACCTGGTCTTGCGGGAGAAAGGGCGCGGCCAGACGCTCCCAGACGGCGCTCACATTGAAGGGAAACATGAATTCGATCGTCGAGCCAGCGAAGAGCGGGGTAAGAAGGGCGTTAATGGTACCATGAATATGATGAAGAGGAAGGACGTGGAGGAGGTGATCCTGGGCGGAGTAGTCCCAGGCTTTCAGCAGTGACTGGCTTTGGGCTGTGAGAACGGACTGAGGAAGGAGAACGCCTTTCTGCGAGGAGTCTAGTGTCAGCACCATTTCAATTGCCGAGCAGAAACGTGAATACCGGCCGGCTTGTCGTCCCGGAAGTGTACAACATCATGCCTCCGAGGTCGTCTCCCAACTCCTCAAGCTGGACATGCTGGCTTGATATTGCACCAGATTCCTTTTTCTCCACTGTCCCAAGCTTTAGTTGCCTCTCTAAACCTTCTTTGAGCACTTCCTCGGCTTTGGACTTGTATTTGGTCGACGAAAGCAATATCAATGCTTCGCTGTTGTCAAGGATATACCGTAGCTCGCTAGCAGGGAATCCGGACGACAGTGGCACAGCAGTGCCATTACTACCAAGGATGGATAGTAATGTCACTGCCTGCTATCAGCGACCTTTGCAACATTCTGAGCATACCAAGTCGCACCCACATAGTCGTAGCCGTTCTCAACCAAGAAAGCGACCCTCTGTCCTTGTACCGCCTGAGGCCCCGCGGCCTCGCGCAACCGCTCTTTGGCGTCTGCGACATCTTTGAGTAGGCTCCCGTATGCGAATCTTCGACCGGAAGCGCAATGGATAACGGCGGTACTTTGGGGATCATGACCCGCAATGGCATCGAAAAGCGGTAGTCTGGGCAGAGTAGAAGCCATTCGCATAAAGGGAGTTGGGTAGGCTGTCTTCCGAATCAACTGAGTGGCGACTGATGTGGAGAACAACAGACTACGCCGGGTGCCCCGCAGCAACATGCTGTACGATGGACCCGGTCATGGAAAGAGCGATCCATGGGTCGTTCGATTGGGGGAAATTAAAGTGCTGTTCGCTGGGGCCAGCCCAGGACAGCAGCTCCCTCAGGGTTGTGACGTTGTAGGGTTCGGTAGTTGAGGGACAGCATTGCCGGAGCTGTTGGCCGTATCTTCTGTTCACTTGTACTCTTGTCACTTGAGTGCTCATAGGGCTCTCGGATATGGTAGGCGCGAGCACTGCGGCAGCTCGCTCATTTGTTTAAAATATCAACCACCCTCTTGTTAATAGCAGAGGCTCGCGGACTAGGAGGCTGAGATAGGCCTGGTATGTCCCGATGAGCATTCTCAGCATTCAATGCTTCGTACCATGGCCACCGGATTCTGGAGATCCATTTCAACAATGTCTCAAAGACCCATCGAAGACACTGTCCGGGTGAAGGTAGCTTCCTCCACCTTCCGTTTCCTCCTACCTCCCGTATGTGCAGAACACTGCTGATCATGGAGTAGATCAGCGAAGCCTTCAAGCCATTGGTCCTCGAGATCTACAACGACTCCCACATGCATTCCCACCACAAAGCCATGCAGGGCAATGTATCGAAAGAAACGCACTTCAGATTAGTCATTGTTTCGGATGCTTTCAAGGCAAAGCCTCAACCAGCGCGACATCGGATGGTCTACGCCTTGCTGAAAGAAGAGCTAGATGCTGCAGGCGGGATCCATGCGCTGCAGTTAAAGACTCAAACTCCAGAGGAGAAAGAAAAGCAAGAGCTCAGGGAACAAGCTGAACGGGGCGAGCCTATTGCAGAGACTGAGCACACTTCGTAAGCGGTAGCAGGATGCCATACAGACACCACGACTACACGTCCTGCTACTACTCATGCAAGGCGATCAGTGTGAAGCTGTTTCTCTCCATTGCAGACGAACAAGATTAGCAGATGGACCCAGGCAATTGGAGACACATTTGAGCACGCGACCGGCTGCAGAGTCCTCCACAAGCTACGAAAGGCACATACCCTTTGATCGAGCCGCGCAATGGTCATCGGAAAACGTCTAGTGCCATGACTAGAACCATACAGAGGCACTATCCCCGTGCCATGTCTTGTATATCTCCGGCTTTCCTCTGAAAGTCCTGGATGCACCATTTATTCCAGCTCGTTCGTCGATAGGAATTGGGTTCGGGTCGGGTGTGATCTCGGCCACCATCACTGCCTTGAGCGCGCCAAGAAGCCGCCCAAAATTTGGCTGCGGTGGAGGACCCCATCTCTGGTGTAAGCCGTGGTCCAAACCAGGGCTCAAAAGAGACATAGTTGATGAACAACTCGAGGACAGCTTCCCCATGGCATACGTGATAGAACATTAACGTTGACCATGAAATGACACCGAACCTTTTCTACCGACTACCTCGTGGTAGTCCACAGCTTCTACACCTCTACTCTCAAACTCAGAGGTGCTACCACATCAGCCCATACATGACCAAAAGGCCCTTCTCTCTTTGTCAGGGATACTACGGTTCTTCTCTGGAGTTGGAATCTCATACGTTCGCTACCTCAACGCATTGATTATAACGCGAGGCTGTAGAGCCCTGTTACACAAGCTGCGCGCTCACGCAAGACAGCTCTGTAAAGTATCTTCGTGCTCTGTGTTGTTTGGTTCAATTTTCTTAGGCCCTCTTCTACTACATGTATCACTACTGTAAAGTGGATCTGTTTATCGATAGCACTATGTCGTGTCAGATATCCCTATCATATCCTCGCACTGTTCTTCGCTACTCTTGCCTGGGTTGGAGCGCTCGAAGTGCGTCAATACGGACTTGAGATCATGAGCGAGATCCCACGTATGCATGCGAGCGAACCTGGTCAATCACCGTCCAATTCCCGGCCAGCCTACAATTCACAACGCTATTCATTATATGGAATTTCGATACTGGCATGGCGCTACTGTGCGAAATGTGATATGACTGGCAGACCCTTCACTCCCCCAGATAAAGAGCTTCATCCCTGGGTATCGCCTATAAGAGGACAGGAGCGGGGTAAGTACAGATAGCGATTGAACCTCCTCTCATCATTTGGCCCGTCATAATTCTTCTATATTCGAAAGCGTGATCTGTTGAGGACTTGGCTTGCAACTCAACCAAGGCTGACAGCCCTCAATGGAACCTGACGCTTCACGAAAGCTCACTCATTCGGCTAAGGGAATGACTGATTCGGCGCTCCTGCATCGCTCTCTACACGAACCACCTCATAGCGTGACACACGCTTCGGGAATCAAGCTGTACCTCGGAGATGGTCGGACCATCATCGATGCCTGCGGAGGCGCTGCTGTCGCTATCCTCGGTCATGGCAACCAAGAGGTGGTTGTCGCTGCAGCCAAGCAGATGAGCCAGGTCAGCTATGTGCACACTGGAGCCTACACCACCGAGTCCGCAGAGGACTTGGCACGCATACTGCTTGACGGTAATCAATATGGGCTGGAAAAGGCGCTGTTCGTAGGAAGTGGTAAGCTTCGGCTTCAATTCCCTTATGTCACTCGTGTCTAAGTCAGTATGAGCCTATACAGCTCTCATGTCCATTGCTTGTTGAGATAAATACCATCTCTTCGAAAACACCTGCAGCGCATTGACTTTTATCTTTTCAGGTAGTGAAGCCATGGATGGCGCCATGAAACTCGCCCGCCAATTCTGGTTCGAGCAAGGCCAAACCCAACGAATCCACTTCGTCGCCCGCCGCCAATCATGGCACGGTACGACCATAGGCGCTCTCTCGATGTCGTCCAACCTCCCTCGAAAGATACCATATCAACCACTCCTCATCCCAAACATCAGTTACGTATCTCCAGCCTTCGCGTATCACTATCAAGACCCGGCGGAGTCAGAGTCCGCCTACGTCGCCCGCCTTGCTGCAGAGTTAGACGCCGAGTTCCAACGGCTTGGGCCGAGCAATGTCATCGCTTTCGTCGCTGAACCCGTCGTGGGTGCGACCTCAGGCTGCACACCCGCGCCGACGGGATACTTTAAAGCAATTCGCCAAATCTGTGATCGATACCGCATCCTCTTCATCCTCGACGAGGTCATGTGCGGCGTCGGCCGGACAGGCACCTTCTTCGCCTTCGAGCAGGAAGACGTGGTCCCAGACATCATGACCATCGGCAAAGGTCTCGGCGGCGGGTATGCGCCTATCGCTGCTGTCCTCGTCCACAACAAGATCATTGCTGTCCTGCGAAACGGGGCAGGAGGCTTCAACCACGGCCACACCTACCAAGCCCACCCTCTCACATGCGCAATCGCCCTCTCGGTACAGCAGATACTAAAGCGTGATCATCTCGTCGAGCGCTGCAAGGAGATGGGCCAGCTATTGGAAACATACCTCCGCCGCGACCTCGAGGGCTGCAAGTACGTAGGCGATATTCGCGGGCGGGGACTCTTCTGGGCTGTGGAGTTCGTGCGTGACAGGGAGACGAAGGAGAGCTTTGACCCTAGTGTGAGGTTTGGATTGAAGGTCCAACTTCGAGCATTGGAGTTTGGGGTCGCGGTCTATCCGGGGGCGGCGACGGTTGATGGCGTGAGAGGAGATCATGTCGTTGTTGCGCCGCCGTATACTGTTACGTGGGTGCAGCTGAGGGATATCACGAGGGCGGCGAGAGCGGCTTATGATGTCGAAGAGGCGGGTTTTGATCGCCTGGAAGCGAAGATGTGACATGTAGTTCACTCAGGTAGAGCTCGCCGCGCCGCGCTGCTCGAGGCCGTTGCTGACGCAACATCAACTCTTCATTGATAAAAGATGCAATTTGATTTCCGCCCATGTATACACTCATAGCCCCTCTCTTCTCCCACCTCCCCCGCCAACCCGCCCAGTCCCCCCACCCATCTACCTTGCCACACTCGAGCCCGTCAAGCAGTCAAACCACGAGAACCGAATGCCACCACACCACACCCGCTGCGGCTTCTTGGATGGATCGCGTACGATGCGCAGGCCTCGCTTCTCTTCGACGATGGGTGCGGGTGTTACTGGGTAGTGCATCTGTGGAGCGTTATTGGTGAGGGGAAAGAAAGGGACGGGGAGGGAGACGAACCGGAGGCGCGGTGCCGTGGGGTGTTGGACCCATTGTTGGGGGTGGCATGTAGGGCTGCGAAGGGTTGTAGCTGGGGGGTTGTTAGATGGGATAGGATAGGGAGGGGGGGAGGGGGGGAGGTACGACTGTTGGGGGTAGTGGACGGACATTGTGGATGGTTGATGGAGGTGGGGGGGTTGAGGAGGGGAATTTGGGTGTGCTGATGGTAGAGCGAGGATGGGAGGCTTGAGGTGGTTGTCATGCGATAGGGGAAAGATTGGAGGAGAAGATTTGATTACGACGGGGTAGTGACAATAGATGGAAAGTATAAAAGATAATGCACCAGGCTTTTGATACGTATCACCAGAGATGTAACTTGCAGATATATGAGAGCAAAAGACAAAGATGATTTTTAACATATACATATACCTTCCCAATGGTATCAGTGCGTGCCAATGCCGATCAGTGTTTTAGTTCGTGGTGCTGCCGCTGACGCCATTGTACGCTGTACCTTAGGGGATCTGAAGGATGCGTTTCAACATCTGTACATTTCGCAGCTTTGGGCTCAGCACGCGAATCAGACACGGGGCATCTAAGGCCCTAGGTGGGTACGCAATTGAGCCCCAGGCTGAGTGGAGTACCGTGCCTGTCTTCAGAGGGAACAGATGTCAAGAGGTTCTTTCCGGATTGGACCTAGAGGCATGGTTGGCGCTTGTCAAGGACGAGGAGGCCGACTTCCGATTGGCTGTTTGGCGCCGTGATCTGCGCTGGGCATAGCCAAGCCCCTGATTTCCTGGTTAACGAAACGTAACTTCACCTTCTTCTCTCGTACTCCAATCTCCTTGCTGCAAGCACAGCCATGCAGCTCATTCTCTTTCGAGACATCAGCCGAGGGACAAATTGATATCGTGTTTGAAATAGGTGCCGCAATAAGCCACCAACAGCTTCAAAGCGTGACGTCAGACAGCGCAACGAACGATATGTCTGGTCCTTGACACCTATACATCGTCCAGGGTTTCCAGAACACTATCTGGCACCTGTGTGTCCCACTCAAGAAGTCCGTGCAATGACGGGCCGCGGTTGGCGTTGCATCCGCGGTTGATGCGCCCACGAATCTGTGGGATGAGCCTACCTCCGATCCAGGAACAGGTCCATGAGCTCCATGTCGCCAGCCACGAACCCATTCATGCAGCTACCTTCATTATTGAGGGGGCTTCAACATTGCAGTCGACTCAATGGAAGGGATGGCAAGGCGGTAAGTCAAAGTGCTGGCCTGACCAACAGAATCCTCGAACAGCCCCCGAAATTCGTCATGACTACTCTGGCCTCATGGGGCCCAACTCCTCAGAAAACGAGTACAAACGAGAAATTCGGATTCGTGTCTCATGTAAGGAGATTAACCTGAAGGGAAGAGGCGTAGTAAATCTTCGAAATTGTGGGTTGATACCGCCAGTGGGTTGGACCAGACGCCGGTCCGAGCTTTGCAAGTGTGAGCAGACATGCTGTCCACATCTTTCACAATGAAGGTTCGTTGTCATTGTTTCAGCAAGCTCACAGCCTATGGACCTAGAGCAGGTCTCTGAAGCAATTCGTTGTAGAAGTCAATTTCGGATCGTTTTGATCCTACTCTTTTCGTAATTTTTCCGGTCGGTGAGATCATTGCATTCACAGGATTCACATACAACGTTCAGCTCTACCACCTGGATGGTACAGACCACCAGAGGGAGATATATATAATAGTTCCCCCACGCCCAAATTTTGCTCGATCAAAGCATTCCTTAATCATAAAAAACACCTTTCCTATTGTTTGCGTTTTCTCTTTTCATTTCTTCGTTTTTGACCTCTCAATTCCTTTCAATCGTTTACCACCTGGTGTGGTTTCTCATACATTATGTCTTGTCGATTGTCTATTCTGCTCGGGGTAGCCTCGATGGCTCTTGCCCATGGCACACCTAAGTACGGACCTGAGCCTGTGGCTCCCTACCCTACACTCCACCCTACCAGCGGGACTGGCGTCCATCCATCTGGTGCCTTACCTACGGGTTCGGATTACTCAGTTTTGACGGCTCGACCTTCAGGTATGCCTTCGGGTCACTCTGTCGGTACTCCACCGCTCGAGCCTGTCCAATTCGGACCCTCCACGGTCTGCCTCACACCAACAGTCCTTCCTGGTCATGATACAAAAGATCCAGGGAACGTTGACCCCAAGCACAAGCACACCTTACATTACACCGGAGCCAACAGCCCAGGTAAATTGCTTTCAATCGTACGCACGAAGTTCAAGTACTAATATTTCTTCCAGATTCGGCCCACGCCGATACGCAGGCCTCTATAGGCTATCAATTTCATAATCCGGCGGTCCCTTTGGAGCACATTGACTGTGTAAAGAACATTCAGTGCCCCTCCGATACCGAGATTAGCTTCTCGTTCGACGCCGCCGATATTTTCGACAAGGCGGTCAAGTCCTGGCCAAAATCTGGTAAACCTTTCATTCTGATTGATGCCACCGAAGGTTGTGGCAAGTCTCAACAGCGTACTTTTTTCAAGGTCAAAAACTACATCACCGACAAGAAGACAAGATCAGTCAAAGCCAAGGGGAACATGCTGACAGGGGCTGATCCTGACATTGTCAAAAGCTTCAAGGCCGACTGGAGACACTCAGCTGGGCCCTCAGCTGTATCCTCAGCTCAAGGTCTAAAGACTACCAAACCACCCTCACTCTTCAAGCGCTTTCCCGGAAACCCGTTTGGTGGTATAAAATCCGTATTCGGTGGTGTCACCTCGGACGTGGGTAGTGTGGCCGGCGTTGTTACTTCGAAGGTTGCAAGCGTAGAGAGCGTTGCCACCTCTAAGGTCGAAAGCGTTGCTACCAGCGTAGCCAGCGTTGTCACCTCAGCGGGCGGTGCGGCCGTTTCTGACATCAAGAGCCATCTTCCGACCGTTGCAGTGTCAAAAGCTGTATCTGGCAACATCGACATCCGTCCTACGGGGACGGCGAGCAGCCCTTGGGGACCCGCCCAGAGCCTTACAACACTCGACGGAGTCACCATCTACTGCGTTGAGTGCGGTGCCCATGGTCATCTCGCAATGGACGGCAGTATAACCGTCGAGCCGGTTCGCCCATTCCTCAAGGAGGGGGCCATCGATATTTCCGCAAACAACTTCAACATCCCCATGGTATTCGGTTTCGAAGCAAAGGATGCCAAGTCCCCCACGTTACCCCTCAAATTTCAGATCTTCTCGGAAGGCATTATCCCCTTTGAGGTCCCGGACGTCTTTACCATTGGTCCAACGCTTACTGTCGATGTCGCCTTCCGGCTAGCCGTTAGCGCAACTGGAAGTCTTGAGGCTGGTGTTCACTACACATGGGATAACGCTCAAGCCCACATGGACTTGGCCAACAAAGACAAGAGCGCGTCAAAGTACACTGGATGGACGCCGTCCGTTGACAAGGTCTTTACTATGACTGCCGGCCAGATTGATGTCAATGGTACTTTCGGTGTACCTATCTCTCTTGGAGTCGGGGTCAACATTCTGGGGATAAATAAATTCAGCCAAAATGTCAGCATTACTGATGAGCCCTCCATCGAGCTAGCCACTATCGTCAATACTCCTGGCCATCAAAAACGCTTTGAAGACCGCAATCACGCACGCGATCTCCTGATCCGCCAGAATCAAGGTCAATGCTCGAGCGGTATCCAGGAAGTCATCTCATTCGGTGACAGTGTTCAACTGAACGTTCTCGATATCTGGAACACCCAGCTCGCAACCTTTAGCACTCAAGTCTTCTCTACCTGTATTCAGACTGCGTCCAGCTCCAGAACCAGTTCCGGCTCCTCGTCCGGTCCGACTAGTGGTGTCAGCGGTGTCGCAGCACCAACGGGCAGCGCTTCGGCCAAATCACCAGACTCCTCCAGCACAGCCTCCTCTTCTTCATTCTCTGCCGGCAACACATCTCCCCCACCTACTGCCCCCGCCGCGACTCCTACATCCTAGAAAGCTCGTCTCTATTTCGCTATTAGTGGGTTTTCTAGGTGTAAAATTATATAGGAGGTTTTCCCGGAGGGTAAGCATAGTGTGGATGTCTTTCCTTGGCGTTGCACGAACAACACTGGATATGTATAGACGGGACCGCAGTAGAACCTACGACTGGCCTTTTGCCAGACAGGCCTTCAACCTTGTTCACCGTATGACACGTTCGGTGACTCAATCGAACCCTTCCCATCGTAACTTCTGACAAATCATGTATCTAAAGCTTCTTATCGGCTCTTCTTTAATCGCTCTCCACAGCTCCAGCACCTCAGGTATCCACTCACCACCCCCCAGTCCGTAAAACCCTCTACACAGACCATTCCTCTTCCCCCACCCCACCATCCTTCAACCCCGCGAGCACCCCCCCGTCCTCACCTCTCCACCCCCACCCCCCCCGTCCCATTCCTCCCCAACCC
>JAABUZ0100002374.1_pt1 | contig 31488 bp, 28 predicted proteins | sample 5562091 | NCBI WGS metagenome assembly JAABUZ01 (sample SAMN12813069, study PRJNA571459) | rock metagenome | isolation source: Antarctica rocks | place: Antarctica: Victoria Land, Linnaeus Terrace sud | collected 2015-12-21
GGTCACGTCGTGTACTCGGAGTTGATGGTCACGTACTCGTGGGAGAGGTCTGAGAAGAAGACCTCGGTCTCGGCCCCGGCGCCGGGGAGTGAGATCTCATACTCCACCTCCTCCCCGCTGACGGCGGTGGCGAGCGTCGGCTCGTCGTAGGCCACGGCGGCGCCCCCCGAGCACACCTTCATCCCTTCGATGGCGATGTCCAGGGCCAGCGGCGCCGTCCCGGGCAGGGCCATGCCCACCGCCTGGGCGATGCGCCCCCAGTTGGGATCGCCGCCGTGCAGGGCGGCCTTGACCAGGGGGCTGTTGGCCACCGCCCGGGCACTGGCCTCCACCGCACCCTGCTCGCCCCCGTAGGCCACCACCCGTCCGACGCGCCGGACGCCTTCGCCGTCGGCGACGATCATCAGGGCGAGCTGGCGCAGCAGCGCGTCCAGGGCTTCGCCGAAGGACACCTCGTCGACGGACTCGGGCGCCACCTGCACCCCGCTGGCCCCCGAGGCCATGAGGATCACCGTGTCGTTGGTCGACAGCTGACCGTCCACGGTGATGCGATCGAAGGAGCGCTTGACGCACACGCCGAGCAGCAGGTCGGCGGTCTGGGCGCTGAGATGCGCGTCGGTCTGCACGAAGCACAGCAGGGTGGCAAAGCTCGGTGACATCATCCCCGCCCCCTTGGCCTGGGCGCTGAGGACCACCGTTCCGCCCGACAGCGTGACCTCCAAGGTGGCGCGCTTGGCGTAGGCGTCGGTGGTCATGATCGCCTCGGCGAAGGCGGTGTCGCCGTCGGGGGCCAACGTCTCGCGCGCGGAGCGCAGCCCGGCGATCACCCGGTCTCCGGGCAGGGCCACGCCAATGATCCCGGTGGAGGCCACCGCCACCTGATCCTCGGCCACGCCGGCGACCATGGCCCCCGCCCCCTGCATGCGCGCCGCCTCGTCGATCCCGCGGCGACCGGTGGCGGCGTTGGCGTTGCCCGAGTTCACCGCCACCGCGCGCAGGGCGTCCAGGCGGCAGCGCTCCTGACAGACGAGCACGGGGGCGGCCAGGACCCCCGAGCGGGTGAAGCGCGCGGCGCTGGTAGTCGCCGGCTCCTGGCACACCAGCAGCCCCACGTCGAGCCGTCCCGAGGGCTTGATCGCCGCGGCGGCCCCGGCGGCGCGAAAGCCCGCGGGCAGTCCCCCCGCCGGGCGCTCGGTGACCTGCTCGCCGGCCTTGACCCAGCGTGAGGAGAAGAAGGGGGCCGGGGTCATCGCGCCTGGCTCGCCTGGGACTGGGTCTTCGCGTTGACCTTGGGCTCGCCGATCCCCATGGCCTCGGGCAGTCCGAACATGAGGTTCAGGTTCTGCACCGCCTGGGAGGAGGTGCCCTTGTAGAGGTTGTCCAGGGCGGCGAAGACGAGCACCTTGTGGGTGCGCTGGTCGGTGACGGCGTGGATGGCGCAGATGTTGGTGTCGCGCACCTCGCGCACGCCGGGCGGGCGGGCGCTGAGCTCGACGAAGGCCTCGGCGTCGTAGGCCGACTCATAGAGCTCGGCGAGCCGCGCGGGGGACACCGGCTGTCCGGGGGTGACGTAGCAGCTCACGAGCTCTCCCTGATCGAAGGGAAGCAGGTGAGGGGTGAACTGCACCGCCACCTCGGCCCCCAGTCCGGCGAGCTGCTCCTCGATCTCGGGGGTGTGGCGGTGACTTGAGACCTTGTAGGGAGTGACGTTCTCCCCGGCGCTTGAGAAGTGGGTGGTCTCGGTGGGGGTGCGCCCCGCCCCTGACACCCCGGTCTTGGCGTCGATGACCACGTCGGCGATCAGGCCCGCCCGCGCCAGGGGGGCCAGGGCGAGCAGCGCCGCGGTGGGAAAGCACCCAGGGTTGGCCACCAGGTCGGACCCGGCGATGGCGTCGCGGTGAAGCTCGGTGAGCCCGTAGGCGGCGTGGCCGAGGAGCTCGGGGGCGGCGTGCTCGCCGTAGTGGGCCTCATAGACACCGCGATCGGCGATACGAAAGTCGGCGCTGAGGTCGACGACGCGCACCCCGCGAGCGCGCAGGGCCGCGGTCACCGGGGCAGCGGCGGCGTGGGGATAGGCGACCACAGCAGCGTCGACGTCGCCGTGGCGGTCGAGATCGAGCTCCTCCAGGACGAGCGCAACGCGATGGCGGGGATGCAGGTCGTCCAGGCGCCGGCCCACGTCGGCGCGGGCGGTGACGGTCTTGAGCTCAAACTCGGGGTGGCGCCACAGCAGGTGGGCGGCCAGCGCCCCCGCAAACCCACTCGCCCCGGCCACCAGCACGCTAGGCACGCAGGGTCCCCCCCAGCTCGTCGGCCAGCGCCGTGGTGATGCGCTCGCGCAGCGCCGTGACCTCGGGGTCGGTGAGCGTGCGATCGCCGGCGCGAAACTCACAGCGCAGGGCCAGCGACACCCGCCCGGGACCGATCTGCTCGCCGCGATAGACGTCAAAGACCTCGACGCCGGCCAGCAGCTCCCCGGCGCCGGCGCGCAGCACGCCGATCACCCGCCCGGCGGGCACGTCGGCGCCCACCACCACCGCCAGGTCCTGGCGCACGGCGGGATAGGAGATGAGGTCGGAGTAGAGGGGCACGCTCGCCGCGCCGGCGTCCTCGACGACGGCGCCGAGATCGATCTCCCAGGCGACCACCGTGCGCTCGAGCTCCCAGGCGCCGGCCACCAGGGGATGGACCTCCCCGAGCCAACCCACGGTCACTGCGCCCACCCGGACGCGGGCACAGCGTCCGGGGTGCAGGAAGGGCTCGGTCGCCGCCTCGACGGTGAAGCTGACCCCCAGACCGCCGAGCACCGCCTCCAGCAGCGCCTTGGCGGTGAAGAAGTCGGCGTCGGGGCCGGCCACGGTGCGCCACGACGGGGATGCGGGCGCGCCGCACAGGAGCACGGCCAGTGCGCGGGTCTCGTGGGTCTCGGCCCCGTCGGGCAGCCTTCGATAGGTGGCGCCCACTTCGAACAGCGCCAGGTCAGACGTTTCGCGCGCGGCGTTGTGGCGGGCGGCGCCGAGCAGAGATCCCAGCAGCGTGGGACGCAGCACCGCCTCCTGCTCAGACATGGGGTTCTCCACGACCACCAGGCGCCGGCGCGGGTCGCCGGCGTCCAGGCGCAAGCGGTCGACCAAGTCGGGGGCGCTGAAGCTCCAGCCGGCGATCTCTGACAGGCCGTGGCCCACCAGCACGTCCTCGGCGCGCCGACGCCGGCGCTGGGCGCCGGTCAGCGTGCCCACCGCGCCGCGGCGGGCGGGCAGCGTGGCGGGCAGACGCTCGACGCCGTCGATGCGCGCCACCTCCTCGATGAGGTCGGCCTCCCGGGTCACGTCCAGGCGCCGGAAGTGGGGGACGGTGACAGCCAGCGCGCCCGGGCCGGCGTCGCTGTCGTCGCCCGCCACACCGAAGTCCAGGGAGCGCAGGATCTCGGTGGCGCGCTGGGCGCTCACCGTCGTGCCCAGCAGGGCGCTGGCGCGGTCGGGGCGCAGGCTGACGACGACGGCGGGCGGGGGCGGCGGGCCGATGTCGATCGTGCCCGCCAGCACCCGCGCACCGCACACCTCGGCGAGCAGACCGGTGGCCACCGCCAGCGCCTCCATCGCCGCCTCCGGGGACAGGCCCTTCTCAAAGCGCGCCGAGGCCTCGCTGCGCAGCCCCAGGCGCGTGGAGGTGCGCTGGATGTTGGACCCCACCCAGGTGGCGGCCTCCAGCAGCACGCGGGTGGTGTGCTCGCCGACCTCCGAGCGCTCCCCGCCCATGATCCCCGCCAGGCTGGAGGGGCCCTGCTCGTCACAGATCACCACCGTGTCGGGGTCAAGCTCGCGGTCGGCCCCGTCGAGAGTGCGCAGGCGCTCGCCCTCCCGACCCCGGCGCACCACGAGCTTCCCGCCCGCCACCCGGTCGGCGTCAAAGGCGTGCAGCGGCTGACCGGTGAGGAGCATCACGTAGTTGGTGACGTCGACGACGTTGGAGATCGGGCGCTGGCCGCAGGCCATCAGGCGTGCCTTGAGCCACAGCGGCGACGGTCCGACGCGCACGTCCTCAAAGGCGCGCATGCCAAAGCGGCGACATAGCTCGGGAGCCTCGACGGTGACGCCCACGCCGGCGACCCCGGGCTCGGGAGAGCCCGCGTCAAAAATCCAGGGAGGATCGTCGAGCACGGCGCCGGTGGCGGCATGAACCTCTCGTGCCACCCCGTAGACGCCCAGGCAGTCGGGGCGGTTGGGAGTGATCTCGAGCTCGATGACATCGGTGGTGAGGGGCAGCACCTGCTCCAGCGGGGTCCCGGCGACCAGCGGCGAATCCGCCTCGTCTAAGACGATGATGCCGGCGTGGTCGGTGCCCAGAGCCAGCTCGTCCTCGGCCAGGATCATCCCCGCCGACTGCACCCCGCGCAGGCGCGCTCGGCCCAGGCGCGTGCCGTCGGGCATCACCGCGCCCGGGCGAGCGACCGCCACCGCCTGACCGCTGGCCACATTGGGCGCACCGCACACGATCTGTACCGGCTCAGGCTCTCCCACGTCGACGCGGCACACGCGCAGGCGGTCAGCGTCGGGATGAGGGTCGGCGGACACCACGCGCCCCACCACAAAGGCGCCGGGGTCGACCACGCCGTGGTGCCAGTGGCGCTCCTCCTGGGTGCCGGTCATGCTCAGGCGGTGAGCCAGCGCCGCGGTGTCCAGGTCCGGGCGACAGTAGTCGTGCAGCCACTGCACGGGAAGCCTCATCCGAACTGCCTCAGGAAGCGCACGTCGTTGTCATAGAGCAGGCGCAGGTCGGGGATGGCGTGCTTGAGCATGGCGATGCGCTCGACGCCCAGGCCGAAGGCAAAGCCCTGGACCCGCTGGGGGTCATAGGCATCGTCGTGCCCGGGCAGCGCGTCGGGGAGAGCGCGGCGCAGGGCGCGCACCGCCTCGAAGACGTTGGGGTCGACCATCCCCGCCCCCAGGATCTCAAGCCACCCGGTGGCCCGGCACACGCCACAGCGTGAGCCGTCTGCGCGCCAGCCGCCGACACAGGCAAAGCAGGAGACGTCGACCTCCACGCTGGGCTCGGTGAACGGAAAGAAGTGCGGTCGCAGGCGCACCTCGCGCTCGGCGCCGAAGATCGCCCGGGCAAAGGCGAGCAGCGTCCCCTTGAGGTCAGCCAGGGTGATGTCGGCATCGACGGCCAGCCCCTCGATCTGGTGAAACTGCGGGGTGTGGGTGGCGTCTGAGTCACGGCGGTACACGCGCCCGGGGACGATCACGTACAGGGGCGGTGCGGCGGCCTGCATGGCCCTGATCTGCATGGGCGAGGTGTGGGTGCGCAGGACGACATCGTCAGAGACGTAGAAGGTGTCGCTGCGTCCCCGCGCGGGGTGGGTGAGATCGTGGTTGAGGGCATCGAAGTTGTAGTGCACCGACTCGATCTCCGGGCCCTCGGCGATCGAGAAGCCCAGGCCCAGAAAGACGTCTTCGATCTCCCGGCGGGTGGCGGTGAGCAGGTGCAGGTGGCCGACGGGCTGAGGCGGATCGCCGGGCAGGCTGACGTCGACGCTCTCCGCCGTCAGGCGCGCGTCGAGCTCGGCGGCACCCAGTTGGGCGCCGCGCGCGTCGATGGCCTGCTCCAGAGCGCGCCGGGCCTGGTTGGCCGCCTGGCCCACCCGCGAGCGCTCCTCGGGGGCAAGCTGGGCCACCCCGCGCAGGACGTTGGGCAGCTCGGCCCGGCGTCCCAGGTAGCGCACGCGCAGGTCCTCCAAGGACTGCGAGGTGGGGGCGCCGTCGATGGCCGCCTGGGCTTCGCGGCGCAGCTGGTCGATGTGCTCGATCACGTGGACGCCATCCTAGGGTTGGCCGGGGCGGTCGCGATGGGCGAGGGCGTTGGCGAGGGAGGCGCCCAGCGAGTGAGCTCATACAGCGCCACCGTCGCCGCCATGGCGGCGTTCAGCGACTCTCCGGCGATGGGGATGTGGGCCACCCGGTGACAGCGTCCGACCACCTCCTCGGGCAGGCCGCCGCGCTCGGCCCCCACCAGGATGGTCAGGGGATGCGGTGGGCGGCCCAGGCCGGTGCCCATGCCGGTCCTCAGATCGCTGCCGGACCCGCTGAGCTCGGCGGCCATGTCGGGGCCGCGCAAAGCGTCGCCGCCATGGGCGACCAGAGCCACGCGCTCCCCGGGCAGCTCCGAGACGGTGGCTCGGGCCACGGGGACGGCAAAGATGGCGCCCATGCTCGCCCGTGTCGCCTTGGGCCCGTAGGGATCGGCGCACCCGGGCCCCAGGACCACCGTGGCCGCCCCAAAGGCAAGGGCGCCGCGCAGGATCGTCCCCACGTTGCCGGGATCTGCGACGCCGTGCAGGTAGACGCACAACGGTCCTGCGGGCGCCGCCCAGCGCTGCTCATAGACCGCCAGCGTACGGGTGCTCGACCCCAGCGCCGAGACCGAGGCCAGGGCGTCGCCTGAGGTCTCGCGCCCGGGAAGGCCGCTGCCGGTGAGGCAGTAGCGCTCCAGCGCCGGCCAGTTCGCCTGGTCGGCGGCGGTGAGCAGGTCCTCGCCCTCGGCCACGAAGCGCCCACTACGGTCGCGCTCGCGACGGCGCGCCAGGCGGCGGACCTGCTTGAGCTGCTCGTTGTGGATGGAGATGATGGATGTGCGGGGCATGAAGGGGGCAGTGGGTAGGGGGACAAAAAAAGGGCGCCGTCCTGTTCGAGAGGAGCGACGCCCGGGAGGCTTTCAGTCATCGGCCGGTGGTGGGTCAGGCGGCCGACGCCTCACGGGCTGCTTCGGTGAACCGCCGGAAGGTCTCTGAGTCGCGCACGGCGATGTCGGCCAGCACCTTGCGGTCGAGCTCGATTCCAGCCAGCGACAGGCCATGGATGAGCTGGGAATAGCTCATACCGTTCTGGCGGGCGGCGGCGTTGATGCGGGTGATCCACAGGCGACGAAAGTCGCGCTTGCGGTTGCGCCGGTCGCGGTAGGCGTAGGAGTCGGCCTTGATGACCGCCTCCTTGGCATTGCGATAGTGAGAGTGCGCGTCACCCCGATAGCCCTTGGCCAGCGCCAGGGTGGCGCGGCGCTTCTTGCGCGCGTGCAGTCCACGCTTGACGCGGGTCACTTGCCGATCCTCAGCAGCTTGCGTACATGCTTGGCATCGACGTCGGCGATACCGGCGGGCTGGCCCAGACGGCGCTTTCGCTTGGGGGACTTCTTCTCCAGGATGTGGCTGGTGAAGGCGTGACGCCCCCGGACCTTGCCGGTCCCGGTGGTATGAAAGCGCTTCTTGGCGCCAGAATGGGTCTTCATCTTGGGCATCGCGAACCGGAGATTATGGCAGGTCGCTGAACGCGACCCGCTGCGGTCCGTGGACGCCCGGGGGGCGGGCCCTGCTACTTAGTGGCGCCCGCGGGCTTGCGTGCGGCCGGGACCCGGGCAACGGGTTCCTGAGCCTGGGCGGGAGGCTCGTCGGAATTGGTTGCGCCGGGCTCCTCGGCCACGGCGGTGGGGTCGGTGGCGACGGAGTCGTCCGTCAGCGCGGCGGGGTCGGTCGCGACGGCGTCGTCCGTCACCGCGGCGGGGTCGGTCGCGACGGGCTCGTCCGACACCGCGGCGGGGTCGGACGCGACGGGCTCGCCCGACAACGCAACGGAGTCAGTCGCGTGCCCGGCGGCCACCGCGTCACCCGAGCCCCGCGGCACGGCGATCGACGTCTGCTCGGGGGCCGGCGTCTGGGGGCTCGCCGTCACTGCCCCGCCCTCCGAGGACTCGACGCCGTCCGGGGAGGCCTCCTCGGCCTGGCCCGCCAGCACGGCCTTTGAGGGGCCGAGCATCATCGTCATGTTGCGACCGTCCTGGATGGGCCGCTGCTCGACGATGGCCAGATCGGCGAGCTCCTCGGCCAGGCGGTCCAGGATCATCACCCCCCGCTCGGGATGGGTGACCTCGCGCCCCCGGAACATGATCGTCACCTTGACCTTGTCCTTGTGCTTGAGAAAGCGCTGGACGTGGTTCTTCTTGGTGTCGTAGTCGTGCTGGGCGATCTTGGGCCGAAACTTGATCTCGCGAATGGTGATCTGCTGCTGGTGCTTGCGTGCCTGCTTCTGCTTCTGCGCCTGCTCATACTTGTACTTGGAGTAGTCGAGCACGCGGCAGACGGGAGGCCGGGCCTCGGGAGCCACCTCTACGAGGTCAAGATCACGCTCCTGGGCATAGCGCAGGGCGTCGTCCACCTTGAGCACGCCCACCTGGGTGCCGTCATCGCCGATGAGTCGCACCTCGGGCACACGAATACGCTCGTTAATGCGAGTCGTATCCCGCTCGGGCGGACGCCGGTCAAATCTACGAGGGACCGGCACTATCTGTGGTGGCGCGTCGTCAAGTGCAGCGGCAGCGCGCGGTGGGTGAGGCGGTAGCCCAGATGATCGACGCAGTATAGCGCCGTTTGAGCGGATATTCGAGGAGCTCCTGCCCAGGGGACCGCCGGATCCTCAGACCGACCGATTGGCGGTCTCTGAGGCCAGGCACTGCGCTGTCTCTCGGGCCGACATCGTCCCCTGATCGCCGCGGCCGTGACGGCGCACGGCGACGGTGCCCTGCTCGGCCTCGCGATCGCCGATCACCAGCATGTAGGGGATCTTGCGCAGCTCGGCGTCGCGGATCTTTCGCCCGACCGACTCGCTACGGTCGTCGACCTCCCGACGGATTCCCTCCCCGCCCAGGGTCGCGGCCACCTCATGGGCGGCGGGGAAGTGGCGGTCGGCGATGGGCAGGACCACCGCCTGGACCGGGGCCAACCACAGCGGGAACTCGCCCCCGTAGTGCTCGGTGAGAATCCCGATGAAGCGCTCGAAGGTCCCCATCAGGGCGCGATGGATCATCACCGGACGATGCTCGGCGTTGTCGGCACCCGTGTAGACGAGGTCAAAGCGCTCGGGCATGGCGTAGTCGAGCTGGATCGTGCCCAGTTGCCACGAGCGTCCCAGCGAGTCGGTCATGTGCATGTCGATCTTGGGACCGTAGAACGCGCCGTCACCGGGGTTTAGCTCATAGTCGATGCCGCGGTCGCGCAACGCACGCTCCAGCGCCCCCTCGGCGCGGTCCCACAGGGCGTCGTCACCGATGCGCTGATCGGGACGCGTCGACAGCTCCAGTCGAGGCTCGAAGCCAAACAGCTCATACACGGCAAAGCCGAAGTCCAGGCACCCCCCCACCTCCTCCTGAACCTGCTCCTCGGCGCAGAAGATGTGGGCATCGTCCTGACAGAAGTGGCGCACCCGCAACAGGCCGTGAAGCGTTCCCGAGGGCTCGTTGCGATGCAGCAGGCCAGGCTCTGAGTAGCGGATGGGCAGCTCGCGGTAGGAGTGGCGCTGGGCCTTGTAGAGCTGGGCGTGGCCGGGACAGTTCATGGGCTTGACGCCCATGGCGCGATCCTCGGCCTGGGTGATGAACATGTTCTGCCGGTACTTATCCCAGTGTCCGGAGATCCTCCATAGCTCGGCGTCATAGAGCAGCGGCGTCTTTACCTCCTGATAGCCGCGTGCCGCGCTCATCTGTCTCGACAGGTCGCGCAGGGTGTTGTAGAGCGTCGTTCCCGCCGGCAGCCAGAAGGCCGATCCCGGCGAAAGCTCCGAGAAGTAGAACAGGGAAAGCTCCCTCCCCAGGCGTCGATGGTCGCGGGCCCGCGCCAGCTCGAGGCGCTCGAGATGTGAGTCGAGGTCGGCCTGGGAGAAGAAGGCGGTCCCGTAGATGCGCGTGAGCATCGTGCGCGAGGAGTCCCCCCGCCAGTAGGCCCCGGCAACCGACTGCAGCCGAAACGCCTTGACCGCCTTGGTGGTGGGGGCATGTGGCCCCCGGCACAGGTCGGTGAACGGCCCGTTGGTGTAGAGCGACACGGTCTGGACCCCGCGCTGGGTGACGAGGTCGTCGATGAGCTCGACCTTGTAGTCCTGTCCCTCGACGACAAAGCGCGCGCGAGCCTCCTCGACGGTGACGTCCTGGCGCACGAACGGCTCGGCGGCCCGTACATGGGTGCCCATGCGCTCCTCGATGGCCGGGAAGTCAGCCTCCGAGGGCGCGTCGTCGCCGGCGAACTCAAAGTCGTAGTAGAAGCCTGCGTCCACCGCGGGCCCGATCGAGATCTTGGTGTCGGGGTAGAGGTCGAGCACGGCGGCCGCGAGCACGTGAGCGGCGTCGTGGCGGATGAGCGCCAGCGCCTCGGAGCTTGAACGGGTGACGATCGCCACCCGGGCGCCGTCGGGCAGCGGGCGCCCGAGGTCTGAAAGCTCCCCGTCTACGGCAACGGCCAGGGCGGCCCGGGCCAGGCCGGTACCGATGGCCGCGGCGGCGTCGGCGCCCGTGGACCCGTCGGGCAGCTCCAGGCGCCGCTCATCGGGAAGGGTCACGGTGGTGGGCATGGGGCGATGCTAGCTACAGGCCGCCCGGACTCAGCCACGCCATCGCGCCCAGCGCGCCGGCCAGGGCGGCCGGGGCGAGAATGATCCCCTGACGCGCGTAGGCGCTCGCTGACGGGCGGGCGCCAACGGTGTGGGCCGCCTGCCACCACAGAAAGGCCGACAGGGACCCCGTGACGAACAGGTTGGGGCCGAGGTCGAGGCCGACCAGCAGCGCGCGGGGATGAGCCGGAGCCGAGGAGGCCAGCAGCACCGCCGCAGGAAGGTTGTTGAGGGTGACGGCACCCAGCGCTCCCAGGGCAGTGGTCTGCACAAGACCGGCATGGCGCATGAGCTCGCCCGGCGCTCCCCAGCCCCGCGCCAGAGCCCCCAGCGCCACCGCGATCCCCAGTAATCCGAGGATCACCGCGGGGTTGACCGCCTCCAGCACCGCCCGGACGGCCAAGCGGCGCTGGGCGATGCGCAACCCGGCCGCCAGGACGCCGAGAGCGAGGATGGGGACAGCCGGCATCGGCAGGGCAACGATCAGGACGGCCGCCACTCCCGCGCACCCGCGACCCAGGCCGCCGCGCAGGCGCTCGCCCGTATCAGCTGGTGCAGACGGTGCCGTACTCAGATGGCGACGGTGAACAACGACGAGCGCCACCCCGGTGATCACGACGCTGGCCAGGGCACCGGGCAGCAGCTCAAGGGCAAACCGGGCCGCCGAGACGGGGCGCTGAGCGAGGACCAGCAGGTTGGTCAGGTTCGAGCCGGGCAGGAATAGCGAGGCGGCGTTGGACATGAACACCGAGCCGTAGAGCAGGGCCCGCTCATCCATGGCCCGTCGTCGCGCGGCGAGGACGAGGATGGGGGTGAGGAACACCACCGAGGTGTCGAGGTTGAGCAGGGCGGTGACGAAGGCGACGAGGCCCAGGGCCGTGCCCATGAGCACTGCGCCCGCGCCGGGTAGGCTCACCAGTGCGCCCGCCGCCCACTCGAAGAGGCCGTCGCGATGGGCGACGAGGCCGACGAGCAGCAGCCCGGTGACCAGGGCAAACGCTGGCCAGGCCTGGGCGGCGGCCAGGCGCGCGTCCTCGCCGGCCACGAGGAGCGCCGTGCCCGCGCCCAGCGCTCCGAGCGCGGCGGCGGCAGCCTGGAGACGGATACTCACGGCCGCCACCCTGCCACAGCGCCGGGCGGCCTCGCCGCGGCCGGCGCCTTGACGGCCTTGCTTCGGCCAGGCCTTACCGATCTTGCCGGTCGCGCTCGGGTGCCCGCACGGGATCGGCCTCGATGTCCTGATCGGGGTGGGGCTGGCTGGTGCTGAGGGCTTGGGATCGGGCCCTCGTTGGCGCCCGGTGCGTCAGTCGGGGCCAGGGGATCCTCACGGTGCTCGTAGAGGTCGGCCACTCAGTCGGGTCGGCATTCTCCGTCGGTGAGCTGAGAGCGTGGTGGGGCGACTCGTGCCCGGATATGTCTCCCGATCGCTCCCCGGCGGCTCCGGGGAGCCGCTCGCCGGGGTCTCGGCGGGCGCAGTCTGCGGCTGACCCTGACCGTCCTGCCCGTCCTCGCGCTTGATGTCCATGCCCGAGACAGACCCGGGGTCCTTGGCCAGGACAAACGCCGGGCCTGACAGACTGCCGGGCATGGCCCTCGACCGATCCACCCTGTGGAGGGCCGCGGTGTTGCAGGCCGGCGCGGTGGTCGTTCTCGCGGTGGCGCTGGCCAGCCTTCTTCCTCATGGATTCTTCGTGAGCTGGGGCTGGATCGCCGGTCCCGTCGCCTGGGCAATCTGCGCCCTGCTCACCGCCCGCTTCCTGAGCCTGCCCCCCGGGCCCGTGCTCGTCGGCGCGGCGCTAGCCGGGATCCCCAGCCTGCTGGCCGTGCTCATCGGCGTTCACTGGCTGGGCGCGGCGATCGCCGTCGCGATGTTCGCGCTGTGGTGTGGCGTGCTGAGCCCCGCGTGAAGCCTGCCTGACGCCTCCGTGGCGATCCTTACCCCCCGGGCGACGGTGTCGCCCGCCTTCCCGGGGCGAGCGAGCTCGAGGACGAGGTGGGCACCCACCGAGCTCCCCGCGCAATCGGCGCCGTCGAGATCGTGCTCGGCGATGAAGCCCTCGAGCGCATCGGCCAGCGAGGCGATCGATAATCGCCGGGCAGTGCGCGGGTCTCGCCGAAGCCGGGAAGGTCCGGCGCGATGACCTCGGGCTCGATGGCGAGCAGGCTGGTCATCGGGTCAAGCGAGCGACGGCTGCCTCCGAGACCGTCGACGAGTAGAAGCGGGCGCCCGCAGCCGTGGTGGTCATGACGGATCGCCGGCTCCTATCCAGAGCATGCATCGCCCAATCCGACCTTCCTACTCTCCCGCCGAGCGGGCGACACCGGTAGGCGGCGTGGCTCGCGGCCGTGGTGGTCTGCTGCGTACCCTCGATTGCTCAGCCGGTCGTGTAGGTGGCGTAGATGGACATCTGCTCGCCGTCTGAGCCGGTCACGCCACCGAACGGGTTGCTGGGAGCTGACGTGTAGGAGTTTGAGTTGTACACCCGGGCGCCCGCCACCGGGTCCCATCGAAAGCCCGCCACCGACGAGGAACCACCGCTGAGCATCCCGATCCAGTACCGCCCCGCCGACAGCGTGATCCCCCCCGGCAGCGTCAGGTCATACCACCCGGCCGCCTGGGTGCTCGCAAACGAAAGCTCGTTAGACACCCCCACCAGCGCCCCCGGGGTCCCCCCGGAATCCGCATAGACCACCCCCCGCAACACCTGCTGACCCGAGGTCCCCGTCGGCTGCAGATAGATCGACAACTTACTCACCGACACCGAAGACGACACCGAATAGGCATTGACCCGCTTGCGGTCGGCCGCCATCGTGTCCGAGCGCCCCCCCACCACCGCCTTGCCAAACGTCGCCGGCGCAGCCACAGCACCCGACACCACCGCCGTCTGCGCCGACGAAGCCGTCGCAGAGCCACCGGAGTTAGACGCCGTCACCGCCACCCGAATGGTGGCACCCACATCCCCGCCGACCAGCGTGTAGGTACTCGCCGTCGCCCCGGCAATCGACGCGCAAGACCCCCCAGCAGAGCTACACCGATCCCACCGATAGGCATAAGACGACGGGCTCCCCGACCAAGAACCCGTGCTCGCCGACAACACCTGACCCACCTGAGCCGCACCCGAAACCACCGGCACCGACGAATTCACCGGGGCCACCGGCGGCGGTGGCGGGGAATTCGAGCATCCCGGAAGGGCCTTGCACACGTCCAGGCGGCCGCCGGTGCGGACGAGTCCATTGAGGGACGGAAGCGGATCGACGTTGTCGAGGATGTCGGCGCGCAGGCTGGGAGCCGACATATAGCCGCGCGACAGGACGAGGGCCGCTGTGCCCGCCACCTGCGGAGAGGCCATCGATCCGCCGCTGATGTAGCCGTAGCTGCCATTGCGCAGAGTGGAGTAGACATTCGCCCCCGGGGCCGCGAGGTCGACCGTGGTCGCGCCGTAGTTGGCCCAATGGGGCTTCTGGTCGTACTGATCAGAAGCGGTCGCGCAGATCTCGGTGGGACGGTCATAGCCGCAGGGGTAGCGGCGAACCGCGGGATCGTCGTTGTTGTCGCCCGTATTACCGGCGGCGGTCACAAACAGGATGTCGTGGGCTCCCAGCGTGTCGATCTCATCGGAGAGTGCCTGGGAGTAGGCGGTGCCCACGAACGTGGCCGAGTCGTTGACCACGCGCACGTTGACCCCCGCCTGCTTGGCCTGCAGGACCCAGTTGAGCGCGCTGATGAGGCTGGACGTGGAGCCCGAGCCGCTGGAGTCCAGCCACTTGACGGGCAGGATGCTGGTGGTCCAGTTGACCCCGGTGACCCCCCGGCCGTTGTTTCCCTGGGCCCCCAGGATGCCGGCCACATGGGTGCCGTGACCACCGTATGACGTCTCGTCGTCCATGGGATTGCAGGTCGTGGTGAGGACGTTGTAACCGTGGGTACCGGCGCCACAGCCCCCGATGCCACCCGGATTGGACCAGATGTTGGCAACCAGGTCAGGGTGGTTGTAGTCCACCCCTGTGTCGGTCTCGGCGATCACCACCGAACGCGACCCAGTGGCCATGCTCCAGGCCGGACCGGGGTTCTCGTCCGCTCCGGAGGTGCCCGTGGTTGCGTTGACCGACTGACCGGTGTTGTGAAAGGCCCACTGCAGGCCGAAGGAGGGATCATTGGGAAAGACCGCCGCGGCGGTCTGGTGCATGAGGTAGTCGAGCTCGGCGAAGCGGAGGCTGGAGGCGTGCAGGCCGAGCCGCCGCAATGCTTTGTTCTCCTGGCCGCGCCTGACCCTGATCAGCCGGATGCCGGGCGCGGCGATGCGGGAGGCCGAGCCACCCGCCTGCGCGGCGATGAGGTGCTGGCGATGAGCTGACACACCTCGCCGGAAACCGACGATTACCACCCCGGGGCGGAAGGGACGGGCGCTGGCGGCCGAGGTAACCGGGCCAGGATGCAGCGGACCGACTGCCGTGCCCCTCGAGGTCCGAGAGACGGCGAGCGCGCTGATCGCGGTGAGCATCCAGACGGACGCAGCTACGAGCGCGAGGGGAGCAAGCAGCCTGAACATGCGTCGAGGCAAGAATCGTCCGGCCGATCTGATCTGAGAATCCCGTCGGCACTCCTGCTTACACAACATGATCCCTCCGGAGTGCTCGTTACGCTCGGCCATCCATGTCACGGGCGGTTGTCTCCGGACAGCCTACCTTCCAACCCCTGCGGCCACCTGACACAAGCCCTGCAATCCGAGCGGACCGGTCGATGGGCGATACTGGGCTCGAACTCGACCCTGGTCATTCGCTCAGGCGTGCGGCCCCGTGCTCGTTGACGTGAGGTGCTCTGAGGTGACCTCAGATTCGCTCAAGTTGGTGCCCGATTGGTACCCCATGGGCGTCAGAGTGCCGTCGGCGGCTCGACCACATGGATCGGGACGGGCAGCGGATCTCCGCCATCGATTGTCCACTCCACGCGATACGTGCCGTACTGCGCTACAAGCAGCAGGATGCCCATCGGGATTGTCACCTCGGCGACGTATCCAGTCACAACCTGGGTCAGCTCAGTCGTGATCTCGGCGGTCTGCTGGCCGATCTCGCTCCCATCGGGGTCCAGAACACGGCAGGTCACCGGATGGGCGTCGCCCTTCACCTCCTCAGGCGCACCGACGAACCGCACGACAAACAACACCTGTACCGGGGTGGGGATCTGTGGCGCAATGATCAGATCGGCGCCGGCGCCGATGATCGTCGCGCCCGACTGCGGGTGCACCTCGGCGTAGCGGCACGGGATAGCCCAGTCGACCCTCACGGCCGCGGGCTACGCGATGAAGGCGTAACTGTGCGTGTCCGGCTCTGGCGGGGCGAGCCCGGTCAGACGCGCGGGTACCAAAGGCATGCCTGACACGAAGTCGAAGATCAGCTGCGCGCTGGGGAACAAAGTGCCGGCGTTCTGACCGACGGCGTGGATCACGCTGATGTCGTCGCGGTCGAGAGTGAAGCGCACCCCTTCCTCGACGAGCGGGCGCAGCTCGTCGAGCGTCTCGGCCGCAGCAGTCCAGCCGGGCAGGAGCGGCGAATCGGCCCACCATCCATCGGGCTCCTGGTGGTAGATGACCGGAATGGCGTCCATGAGCAAGTCCTAGCCTAGACCAGATTCCGCGCAGCCGCCTCATCCAGGCCGACATGCTGGACGAGAATTTTGCGAACCATACCGCCAGGAATCGTCGCAGCGTCGTGGAAGGCGAACGTAAGAGGTGGGCGGCCGTCAGCCTCCATGCGACGGTGTGATCCCTTCTGTCGGACGGTCCTGTATCCCAGCGGCTGCCCTTGAAGTATCGACAGGAGCTGGCGGGCCTTGAGTGATGGGAACTGGGCCACTGACGGAGTCTTGCGCACCGAACGCCGCCTCGACGAAGGCAGCCTCGTGTGCGCTCGGGGCGTAGTCGGCGTAGCGCTGGGTGGTGTCCATGTCACGGTGGCCCATCCACTCCTGCAGGGTGCGCATCGGGACGCCCGTCGCGGCCATGTGCGTCCCGAACGTGTGGCGCAGGTCATGAAAGCGGTGGGCGACGTCGAGCTGGGCAGCCTTGAGGGCTCGACGGTAGCGGCGCAGGATCGCTGCCTTGTCCAAGGGACCCGCGGTGTGCGGGTCGGCGAACACGAGCGCATTATCGCCCGGTGAGCCGGCGGCCAGGTACAGCCGGTCAAGCTCACCGGCGATCTGATCGGCCATCGGAACGCTCCTGGTCGACCGTCTGGACTTCGGGGTCCCGAACTCGCCGAGCACGTAGTTCTGGCGGACCCTGATCCGCCCGGCGGTCCAGTCGACGTCACGCCAGCGCAGGGCGACGAGCTCGCCTTGGCGCAGCCCGGTCATTGCGGCCGTCAGGTAGAGGCCGCGGTCGAGCGCCTCGAACGGGCCTGGGCACGCTGCGCCGGCGAGGGCCTGCACGTCGAGCGGGTCGAGGAACCGGATCTCCTCACTGTGTGGCTTGCCGGGCAGGTCGACGTGGCGGGCGACGTTGACTGCCACCCATCCTTTGCGCTCAGCGAAGCCCAGGAGGGCGCTGAGCGTCCCGACGTAGTTGCGCAGGGACTTCACCCCAACCGGGCGTCCGTAACGCCTATCGCCCCGCTCACGCGGCCCGGGGCGCGCCCCGCTCTCCATCATCACCATGAGGTCGTGAATATCCTGCGCCTTGACCCGGCGCAGGTCACGTTCAGCGAAGAACGGCACGAGCCATACCCGGAGGATGCTGTCGAGGGCGACGAGGGTGGCCTTCTTGCGGCCCTGGCGCTGCAGGTGGGCTTGGTAGCGGCGGCCAAGCTCGGTGATCGTGAGCGCGTCACCGCTGACCCGGGCAGGCTTGACCTCGGCGATTAGCCGGCGCAGCTCACCCTCGGCCTGGACCCTCGTAAGTCCCTCCCTCGACCCATCGGTGCGCTTCTCCCCGATGCGCCGCTTGACCTGTACCCCGTCGCGGCGCCACTTGCCGTACCACGCGATCCTGCCGGTGCTGTCGACCTTCTCATACAGCGCGCCGGTCCCGTAGGACCGGCGCGCCTTCCCGGACCCGGCGAGCGTGCGGCCTGGCACGCTCATGCGGGCACGCCCATCCCGTTGAGCAATGCGTGAAGGGCGCGGTCGAGCTCCCGGGGACTCGACATGGGTTCCACCTCGTCGTAGGCGCGCAGCACCGCGGCGACGAGAGAGCCGGGCTCGTGACGCTCGCTGATCTCGCCCCCGTAGCGCTTGTATGCGCCCCTGGCGGCGGTGAGGGCGCGGTCGGCTACTGACTCAATGGACTCGCATGGTTCGTCCATGCGAGCAAGGCCGAACGCCATCCCGTACACGAGACCCCAATCGCGGAGGTCACCCTCGAACTCCGACAGCTTGGCGTTGTAGGTCGCCGGCTCGGCGCTGCACCTTCCCACCGGCCCACGGCCGGTGTCATCGACCATGAGAATCGCGGTCAGCTTCTCCTCGAGTGTCATCTGCTCAGCCATGTTCGGTTCCTCCTTGGTTGGAGGCTCCGAGGAGCGACGTTCTGGCGAGGAAGGCGGCCACCGGGACGGGTAGCCTGCCTGGCGCGCTGAGGGCCACAATCCCTCGGTGCCAGCCCCCGTGGCCGTTGATAGCGGTCGCGGGGGCGCTTTGATTTCCGGTCAGCATACGGCCGCCCGTGGTCATCACGCAACCCTGGCCCGTGGGCCGGCCGCGTGCTGGTCTGCCCAGGCGCGAAGGTCGGCCGGGGCGAAGCGGACATAACGGCCAAGGCGATGGTGTGGGACTAGGCCCGCACGCGCCTGTGCGAGCAACCACGACGGAGGGACATCGAGCAGCTCGGCAGCTCGCCGGGCATCCACAAGCGGCGGGACAGGCCGGGACGGCGATAAGGGGGGCAAGCTCGGCGGCGAGGCTTTGTATCTCGGCCGTGGTCATCACCTCGGGGTCCTTCCGCACCGCGCACACGCCGGCTCACCCTCGTCGGTGAGCATGAGCGGGTGGTCACAGCGGCAGGGCGGTGCCAGGTCGGGATGGCGGTGGGTCTCAGCGAGAACCTGGTGTGCCCGTCGAAGCTCCAGGGCCTCGCTGTCCACGCCACCCTTATCGCTCGTCCGAGGTTCGGCAGCGACCGGAGAGGCGTCCTGGGCGGGCCGGACGGTCATCGACAGTCGTTGTCCACGTCGGCGGTAAGGGCATCGAGAGGTTGGTGGGCATTCACGGGCATCCGGGCATTCACGGCGTCGTGGTTGCCCGTGGATGCCCCTGATTGCCCATGAATGCCCTCCTCCCTTAAGAGCGCTGTTGTTCGTGGTTGCCCACTGGTGCGTGCTTGCCCAGCCCTGAGCTCCCAGACGTATCCGCCCTGGTTTCCTCCGGGCCTGTAGGACCGTGCCACGCGCTCGCGGGCGGTGCGCAGGCACTTGGTGCTGATGCCGGCGTCGGCGGCGTCCTGGGCTCCCTGCTCGGTGTCCATTGGCCCGGCTGAGAGGTAGTCGCGTAGCCAGAGCACGGCCTCCTGGGTTCGACTGCGGGCCTCCTGGTCGGTCACCACGTCGGTGGCCAGCGCGTCAGAGTCTCCGGTGTGGACGAGCATGGGCTGTGATCCGGCGCCGGGCACGTCGATGGTCTGGATACGGAACCCGGCGGCGACGTTGCCACGAGCGAGGTTGTTCTTGGGCCGGGTGAGCACCTTCGTGACGCCCTGGTCGCCCTCGGGGTCGTCGGGGTCTGGGCCCCAGATCAGGACGCTTCGGGCGACGGCGGGTATCCCCTGGCTGTCGGCGATCCGGGCGAGCGCGTCGAATGTGTCGGCGCGCCGGTTCAGGTGCTGGATCAGCAGGACGGCCAGGCGGCGCTCCCGGGCGAGCTGCCCAATCGGGTTGAGCACCTGCCGCACGTCCTGGCTCTTGTAGCTGTCGAACTTCCCCGGGATGTAGGCGGCGAACGGGTCGATGGTGATGAGCCGCACGTCGCCCATCTCGTCACATTGGTTGCTGAGGCTGTCCGCGGCGAGGGTGGTGTCGGCCGGGAAGCCGATGCGTGAGAGGTCGGCCCCGGCCGCCATGAGCCTGGGAACGGTGGTGTCTTCGGGGTCGTCCTCGGCGCTCAGCATCAAGACGTTTCCGGGACGGCTGAGGTTGATTCCTTGCGCCGTGGTGACCGCGGTGGCAAGCCACTCGGTGAACACGGTCTTGGCCTGGCCCATCTGGCCGGCACACGCGCTGATCTTGCCGAACGGCACGTAGGGCCACCACAACCAGTCGACGGGTCGCACCGTGACGGTGTTGGCGATGGTCAACGGGGCGCTCACGCCGCCTCCTCATCGAGCCGCCAGTGGATCTCCACGCGGCCGATAGGCCATGTCCGGCTCACTGGTCCGCGGTGGCTCACCTGCGGAGCCGAGTGCGGCCCAGTGATCACGCGGAGCCAACCCGCCTCGAGGGTGACCGCACGGCCGTCGTAGGCCAGGTGGCCTTCGTAGGGGTCCCTGCGCCCGTCGACCCACACGATTCCCCAGCCGCTGCGCTGCTGGCCGTGCTGGGCGTTACGGTGTTGCATGACGGCTCGCTCCACGAGCCGAAGTAGTGACTGCGCCCGGCCGCCAGCCGGGCGCAGCGTCGTAGTGGGTGCTGATCATCAGAGCCGCTCCATGAGCGGGCCGTCGGGGGCCAAGGCCTCGTCGACCTTGGCCGTGCGGATTCGCTCGCGGGCACGGCTCTCCGCGGTGATCGGCTTACCGTCGTCAGCGAGGTCAGACGGCATAACCAGACGCTCCGCGGCCGGAGCCAGCGCCGCGAGGATGGCTTCCACGTCAAAGGGTGCCCGGGCCGGCGAGCCGAGCATCAATCCGCCGAGGTCTCTGCGCCTCGGCCTCAGTCGGTCGAAGGCCTCGGCGGCCTCGTCCACCTTCTGCTGGTAGGTCACCAGTGCGGGGATGACGAACTTGCTCATCTGCTCACGCGCCTGGGCCTCGGCCTCCCTGGCCACCGCGAGAATGTCCGGGCGATTCTCCATGACGTACCGGCCGCGCTCGGCCAGCTCGGCCTGCTCAGCCTCGTGGGCGGCGGCGAGCTGGCGCTCGGTGACTTCACGGGCTGCCAGGGCCGCCTGCTCGGCATCCGCCGCCTCGCGGCGACGGTCGCCCAGGCCGCGCATCGAGCCGGCCTCGGCGAGCACGCGCTCATGCCGAGCACTGGTGATGGCCTCCTTGACTTCCGGGAGACGACGGGCAAGCTGCGCCTTGAGCTCTTGGTGGCGCTCGACCTCGCGGCTGCGCTCATCAAACCCCTGGACGGCCTTGCGCTGGTCCTTCGTCGGCCCGCTCATGACCGGCCCGCCAGGCGTGCTTCCTTGAGGACTGCGGCGACCTGATCCCAGTTGGCGGCGACCTCTTCGGCGCTCATTTTGTCGATGGCGGCCAGCTTCACCGCCAGCTGGTCCTGCCCGTCCGGGTCGGGCAGCGGGTCGCCGCCTCCGGGCTCCTGGTCGGACTGCTGTGGGCCGGAGACGTGGCGCAGCACCGGGCCGATCACCGCATGTAGATGACGCTGACCCTCATCGGATGCAGGGTCGAGCCCTGCCGCCCGGACGCCCCGGACCGCGGCCGTCACGGCCTTGCTGGTCGTGTCCATGTTCATGCTCTATTTGCTCCTTCTGCCCCGGTCGGGGCGTCTGAGATATGTAAGGGCCAGCCCTGGAAGGGCATCACGCCCGGGCACTCGGGGAAAGGAGACCCTCCGGCCCGGGCGGGACGCTTTGCTCCGACCGTGCGACGCCGCTCGCTTGCCCTGGGCCGAGGCACAAAACCCGGGCGGGCGCAACGGTGGTCGTCGGTCGGCCCGATGGTGGGGAATGCGTTCCCCACCATCAAGTTGGTGAAAGGGGCATGGTGCGGGCTCCCTCATGAGGTCGGGCGGTCGGGGAAAAGGGAGCGCACGTCATCCAGTCCAAGCGCCGCGCTGACAGCCTCGAGCGTTTGTAGGAGCGGGACGCGCTTGCCGTTCTCCAAATCACTGATCGTTGTCCGGGAGACTCCGGCGGCCCGAGCCAAGTCAGCCTGAGTGAATCCGGCGAGGAACCTGGCCCGAGCCAGACACGACGGGCAACGGCGCGGTTGGTCGTCGTGTCCTGTGGGCTTGGCAATCTTCTCCATGTGCCTGAAGCTTTTAGATCGCCCAACCGGTGTCGGGACCTGCCCTTGAGGAATTGGTCGTCATTCACCGCTCACTCGGTTGTGTTCGGCTTCCGTGAGCGGTTCGACAACGACCTCATATCCGACGCATGGCGGACAGCCGACGAGCTCGCGCAGACCGGCCATACCGCAATGGCTGAAGAGAAAGAGCGAACGCTCACCGGTCAGGCGATCGTCAGCCGAGAGCCCGTGGTCATCTTCCGCCACAGCACCAGCAACGAGACGTTCTGGGCCGAAGAGGCGTCATGGGCAAACCTGGCCGACCTCGCAGAATGGCTTCACCCCAAGGCGGCTTTCATCGCGTCCGGTCAGATCGGAGACGCCGAACTTCACGACCTGCAAGAGCGCATGAGGACGGTGCACGCCCGGCGCCGGGCAACGCCAGGCGACGCCGCGGCCCTCGGTGCCGCGCTGCGCTCCGGACTGACACCCCGCGTCGGGCAACACCTCCCGGCCGGCGGGACCGCCAACACCTATGCGGTACTCGCCGTGCTCGAGATCGCCGGCAACCCCAGGAGAACGCACGCCGGCATCCGTGGCCTGCGCGTCTGCGACCTCTGCCGCCGCGTATTCGAGGCTCCATGGAGGGACCGCTGCAACCCCTGCCGGCAGGACAGCCGGCTTCGTGATGCCGAGCGATCGGGCGACGCCGAACAAGTAGCCCGAGCCGAGTGGCGCATCTTCGCCCGTGCTGAGCAGCGCATCCTCGCCGAAGTCGAGCCCAACGTCACGTCGACGACCTTCACCAAGACCGGGTTCGTCATCCGGACCCGGCGTGCCCGGCGGATGCACGGACCCCAGGGAACCTGCGCGGAGTGCGGCGCGGACTTCACGGCGTCCCGCGCCGGCCACCAGTTCTGTACGGATGCCTGCCGTCAGCGCTCCTCACGCCGGGTGCCCGCCCCCGGGAGCTGACGCGGCCCTAGTTGGGGCTGCCCGCTTGCCCTCCATCCAACACCCCCCGGCGCGCGCGATCGCCTAGGACTATGGCCAGGCGCCCGAGCGCCAAGCCGGGACCGCCCCCCGACAAGCTGCCGGGACGGGTTCGGCCACGAGTCCACCATGTGGGACTCGGCTCCCGGTGGGCCGCTGTCCGTGAGCGGAAGGCCCAGTCCAAAATTGTGGACTGGCGTGGGTAGCGGCATGGCAAATATCTAGCGCAACTCGCGGCAGCCATTCAGCTAATCGTGCGCGAGAAAAACTTGCTTTCCGAGCGTCGGGGCCTTGGCCGGCGCCGTCTCCAACCCGTGCGCGCCCGCGCACGCCCGACGAGGCGCCCTGAAAGGGCTCTGAGAGCGCCTGAAGGGGCTCTGATGGCCCCGCATGGGGTGCCTTGTCGGGGGGGATTGGTACCTCATTGGTACCTTGGCCGGCCCCTCCATCCCCGAAGGCCCTGCATACGGCGGATTCCGCGCAGTGGGCGATACTGGGCTCGAACCAGTGACCTCCGCCTTGTCGAGGCGGCGCTCTCCCAGCTGAGCTAATCGCCCTGGGGTTCGGAGCCTAGCAACGGCCGGATTAGCGCGGACGCTAGGCTTCCCAGCCCCCCAGGCGACGTGGCGGAGTGGCTACGCAGCGGCCTGCAAAGCCGTGTACGCCGGTTCAAATCCGGCCGTCGCCTCTACAAAATCCCTGGAAATGGGCTATATTGGAATTTGGGATAGGCTCAAAATCCAAGGCGTGTCCCGAATATGTCCCAAGATTGCTGTATGATTTGACGCATGGGAGGTGCCTCGTCGTCGGTCAAGCAGCCCTCAGGCCACGTGTTTCGACTGGATCGCGTGCGCGGCCCGGCGTGGTACGCGAAGTACCGCCTGCCTGACGGTCGCCAGGTGCAGAAGAAGCTCGGACCGGCGTGGACGGAGCGCGGACGGCCGCGCGATGGCTTCTTCACCAAGCGCACGGCGGAGGCCTGGTTGGCAGACACCCTTGCCCAAGCCCGGTCCGGAGAGCTGTCCGGGATGCTTCGCACGGGAGCCACGTTTGAGGATGCTGCGGCTGAGTACCTGCGTTACGTGGAGGTCGTGCGCAAGATCCAGCCGTCGACGATGGCCGACTACCGCCAGGTCATAGATCGCTACCTGGTGCCTCGCTTCGGACCGATGCCGATTGAGGCGATCACCGCCGACGACGTCGACGCCTACAAGGAGGATCTGCTCGGCGAAGGACGGCTGAGCAACCGCACGATCCTCCGTCACCTGACCGTGCTGCACGGCGTCTTTCGCCGGGCACGTCGGGTCTGGGGCCTGAAAGACAACCCCGCCTCGGCAGACCTCGTGGAGCGACCATCCGTCCGCTACTCGGGAGCCTTCGAGATGCTCCGGCCCGACCAGGTCACCGAGCTCTCAACGCTCGCAGAGCGTCCCCAGGACGGGGCGCTCTATCTCACGGCGGCGTTCACCGGTCTGCGCCAAGGCGAGCTCCTGGGGCTGCGCTGGCGCGACATCGACTGGGCGCTGCAGCGCATCCAGGTGCGCAACAACTACACCTACCGCCACGAGAAGGCACCGAAGTCCGGCCGCGTGCGCAGCGCCCCGATGGTCGACGAGGTGGTGGTCGCCCTCGACGCCCTCTCGCGCCGGCCGCACTTCACCGCCCCGGGCGACCTCGTCTTCTGCTCAGACATCGGTGAGTACCTGAACTCCTGGTCGCTGCGCCGGCGCTTCTATGCCGACCTGGAACGGGCGGGCCTGCCCCGCATCCACTTCCACGACCTGCGCCACTGCTTCGCATCTATCGCCGTCAAGAAGCTCCCGCTCTCGACTGTCCAGGGCTATCTCGGTCATGCCCACATCTCGACCACGATGCGCTACGTCCATCACGCCCCCGCCGCCGAGGACGTCGCTCTACTGTCGGCGGCGCTGCGAGGCGAGGCAGAACGCACCACGGGCTCCGAGGCCGCGACGCGCTCGGCGACAACGCCCGAGTGACCATGCCTCGGTGACCGAGAGCTCACCGGTTCTGCGCCTCGACCCCTGGACCGCCGCGTTCTCGATCGGCCACCAGGCGATCTCTACCAATCACCGCACGCTGGTTGGGCGCGGTCGCGCGGACGAACACACCCGAAGCCTCCTCGCAGAGTCGGCGGACATCACGCTCCACTTGGGCCCAAACCTGATGCGGGGCGCTCGCGATCTTGGTAGGCGTATTCAGTGAGCAGTCACTGCTGGCGCCCGAGATGGCGGACGCGGCCCGCGTTGAGCTGGAGAACGAGCTGGAGCGAATCGAGCCCGCAATCCGCCGCCTGCAGCACCGGCATCAGGCCATCGGTCGGGAGCTGGTGCTGCTGCTCGATACCGACCAATGAGGTCAGCTGGGGGCCAGACGCGTGGCTGCAGCCAGTTCGTAACGATCTGCCATCGCCAGCTTGGCCTCGCGAACGGCTCCGATCTCCTCCGCGAGAGCCTGCGCGCGCAGCTGGTCCGCATGACCACGAAGCTCGTCGGGAGAGTCCCGCGTCCGATCAAGGGCGCGCTCGAACTCATCGACGACCCCGCGCTCCGGAGGCTCGAAGTCGGGCCACGGCCGCAAAGACACCATACCTCGATTGTACCGGGGCCTCTCCCTGGTCCGCCCTACGGCGGAACAGGGGGATGGCCAAGATTGGGGGTCGGCCTCCGGCCGACCCTTGACTGCTTCTTGCGCCGTGGTCGGGTTCTGTCCAGGGTGGGCCGAAGGCCTCGCCGTAGGCGACCGCAGAGCGGCACCCTTGACAGGTTCCGGTCGCGGCGCCAGCGCCCGCAGGACCGGATGAAACCAAAGCCGCCAGGTGTCAGGGCTCGTGCTTGGGGAGCCCGCCTTCGGGCATCAGGTCGGTGTCGTGTTCTCAGTCGCGTCCGCGGCCGCGCTCGTTTGCCCGCTGGGCCTCAAGCTCTTTGCGCTCGCGCAGGATCCGTCCGACCAGCGACTCCCGTCGGCCAGCCTGCTCCGGCGGCAAAGGATCCTCAGCGACGCTCAGCTCGCCCTCACGCCGGGACGCCTCGGCGTGGGTGATCGACGCCTGCCACGACCTGCCGGGTCGGGCAACCGATACCTGCCGAGGCGCCTCGGCCTGGGTGATCGATGCCTGCTGGGACCGGGAGACAGTGATGCGCTCTGACAATCGCTGGATGGCACCGTCGTCCATGCCCTCCTCGCCGAGGTCCTCCCGGGAGAGATAGAGGTCGGTGCGTTCCCGGGCGCGGGTGAGGGCGACGTAGGCGCTTTCCCGGTCGGTCTGCCAGCCACCGGTGAGCACCAATGCCCGGTCGACGGTGGCCCCCTGGGCCTTGTAAACGTGCTGGGCGTAGGCCAGGCGCACCTCGTAGAAGCGCCGGGTGTCGATCCGGACCTCCCGCGGCTGGGGCTCGTCGGTTCGCAGAGCCACCTTCCGTCCCCGTGCGCGGGTGACTTGGCCGCGGGTGCCGTTCTCCACGCGCTCCCGACCGGGCTCATAGAGGGCGCCGGTGAGGAGCACCTCATCCCCGGCGTGCAATCCGTAGGGGCGCCCAGGAAGCTCGGCCCGCTCCTCGCCGAGCTCCCCGGCGCTCAGGCGCCGATCCTGGGCCATGGCGTTGAGACGGTCAAGCTCTGAGTTGGAGGCGTCACAGATCATCACGCACCCTCTCTCCCGCACCTCTGCCCGGGTTCGGTCCCAGTCGCCGACCATCTGCTGCCCCGCCTCCTCACGGGTATCGGACACGTGCAGCCGATCGCGGGCCCGGTAGGCGGCCAGGGCCGGCGCTGCGTTGCCGGCCCGGACCTTCGCCCAGGCGTCACGCTCCCACTCCTGGCGCGCCCGATGAACCTCGGTCAGCTCCGCGGCCGGGACCTTGGAGCGCACCGAGTCGAACAGGCCCCCCGCGCCGATCGCAGACAGCTGGGCCTGATCGCCGACCAACACCAGCTTGGAACCGGACTCAAAGGTCGCCCGGGTCAGGGCGGTCAGGCGGCGGGTATCGGCCATCCCCGCCTCGTCCATCACCACCACCGAACGCTCACCCAGCCCCAATCGGCCGGAGTGGACACGTCCGAGGAGGGCGTCGGTGGTCATCGTCTCTGACATCCCGGTGTCAGCGGCGAGGCGCTTGGCGGTAGCACCGGCGACCGCGGTCCCGATCACCCGGTGACCATCGGCCTCCCACGCCTCACGGGCCGCCGAGATCACCACCCCCTTACCCGTCCCCGCCTGACCCACGAGCACCGATACGCCGCCCTCACCGGTCACCACGTCAAGGGCCCGCTCCTGCTCAGCTGACAAGCGCGCACCGACCCGGGTCTCGGCGCCGGCGCGGGCCTGCTGCAACGACCAGCTCCTCACGGCTGCCGGGGCCTCAGAGCTCCGGCTCTCGGCCAGTTCGACGGTCTGCTGCTCGAGCTGGCGCAACTCCCGTGTGGTCCAAGATCCATCCTCCAGGGCGATCAGCTCACCGCGCTCCATCAGACCCTCCACGACACCGCGCGCCTGCTCGGGCCGACAGGCTCCCGCCGACAGTTCCCATGCCCGCACCCACAGGTCACGCTCAGACACCGGGTCGGCGCACACATCGGCCAGCAGCTCCAGACCCAGGTCCCGCTCCGTCTCCAGGACGCGGTCGCCGAACAATGTCTGTGCGCGATCGGCGGTGAGGCCGTACTCCTCTCCTACCGTCCGCCACGCCCTGTCGACCTCCACGGCCGACGTCACCGCCTTGGTCCCGCGGGTCCGCGTCGCCAACGCCCCGAGCTCCTGCGCGCCGCGTGGGTCGCGGCCGTAGCGCTGACGAAACACTCGGGCCGCCCTGGCCACGTCCTCACTCCTAGCCGACCACCGAGCCGACAATCCCTCTGGGACACCGGCCACCTCAGAGTAACGCCCATCCCGGCCCGTACGACCCCGCACCTCCACGCCTAGGCCCCCCAGGCGGGCGGCCAGCTCAGCCCGATACCACGCCCCGTTACCCCTCGCCGAGCGAAACAGCTCCCGCGAATCCACCGCGACCAACCGCCCGTCGGCCCGCTCGGCGGCCAGCACCAGGAAGTGGGTGTGAAGCTGAGGGTCCGGGACCCCGCCCTGGGCCTCCTGGCCCCGGCTCAACCGGCTCGCCGTATGCACGAACCGTGCCCCCACCAGCCCCCGGGCGCACTCAGACACCATCCCACCATGGCCACGGCGAACGACCGGGACGTCGCGCTCGATCCGGGCGATCGCCGAATCCACGGCCGCCCGGAGGGCCGCCTCGATCTGCGCCCTCCGGTAGGCCCCCGAGACTGCCCACAACGCTGACACCGACTTCGGTGCCGAAAACGTCAGATCGATACCTGCCACCCGCGACCCGTCACCTCCGACCGACCGAAACGCCACGCCCGACCCCGGCGCCACCCCACCCATCAATGACAGAAGATCATCCCGCCCGACCGGCCCCTCCGGATCGATCCCGAGCACCCTCAGCATCGGCGCCGAACCGTGCCAGTGACCCTCAGGACGCTCAGGCTCACCATCCTCACCCAGGTAGTAATCACCCCGCGACGGCGTCGACGTCAGATACGCCGCGAAGCCCGCCGCTCCGTCCCCCGGAATCTTGTGCGTCGTCTGCATCAGTCCCGCGACCGTAGACCCCGCCCGCATGAGGCACAAGAGGCCCCGGTAGCATCCGAAACTCAGCGCACCTCAGCGCACCTGAGCAGCCTCGTCTTAACAAAACACACGCTCTCCTCATGGACAGTGCACCCCCGGGTGCGTCTAGCCTGCACGACTTTGGCGCTTGAAGAGACACCTAGACTGAGCGGGACGGCGCGGTCGGTCCCGTCGGCTCAACACAGCCGTCGAACGGCCTGAGAACCTACAAACCCCGTCTCCGTGAAACGTCCCGGTCCAGCTCAGTCCGCCTCGATCACCGTCGAGTCGATCCTCACCGCCCGCGGACGAAACCGCTTGTTCCCACCCCGCCGCCTCGACAAGACAGAGGTCGTTCCAGTGATCGGTGTCACGGTGCTCGCGGTGACTTGCTGACGGGGCTGCTCGGGAAGCCATTCGTCGAGCATCTGGCGCGTGAAGCGGATGTGCCGCCCGACCCGGCGGCATGGCAGCCGGCCGCTCCTCACAGCCTCATAGACCCAGCTCGTCTTGACGTTGAGATACCAAGCGGCCTGCTCGAGACGAAGGAGCCGATCCTCTGAGAGCGCTGCCGGCTACCCCACTGCCGCCGAGGACTAGCTCCCGGAGGAGTGGCAGCAGTACGCGCCGATGAACGCGGAGTACTTGGCCAGCAAGTAGTTGTTGGCGGCGCGGCGCAACGTCTCGTTCACATCGCCGCCGAGGGTCGGCGCTAGGGTCGACCGCTATGCGGATCATCGGACATCGGCAGCTCGCCGCCACCGTTCTCGCCGCCGGCGTTCTCCTCGTCGTCGCTTTGACGCTGCCGGGCGGTGCGACCAGTGTGGGCGCTCGCCCGGTCGACGCGCCTCGAGCATCTGCGGCGCGCCTGCCGAGTGTCGTCCGGGCGCCGAGCCTTGCCGTCCTGCGGCGCTACCACGCGGCCCTGCGTCGTGACCAGCGGCTCATCCGTCGCTCGGCACGGGGCCAGCGCCCCGCGCGGGTCCGCCGGCTGGCGGTGCTGCGTCGCCGACGCCCCGCCGGGGTGCGCGTCGCTGCTTGCGGCGGTCCGTCGCGTGCGCAGGTCGACCGCTATGTGCGCGCCGTCCTGCGCGCGCTCGACGGGCGCTCCGCGCACTCGCGCGCTCGCGGCGTGCGCCGCGCCGGGGCAGCGCTGCCGGCGATCCACGTCTGCGGGGTCGGGGGCCCGGTGACCAGCACGGGTCCGTCGGGCGCTACCCAGCAGGCCCCGCCGTCGCCCGCCGCGGGACGCGTGCACCACGTCTTCACGATCGTGCTGGAGAACGCGGGCTTCGCCGAGACCTTCGGCTCGGGTCAGGCGACCGCGCCGTACCTGTCGCGCCAGCTGCCCGCCGAGGGCGCGTTGCTCACGAGCTACTACGGGACCGGGCACAACTCGCTGGACAACTACGTCGCGATGATAAGCGGCCAGGGCCCGAACCCGAAGACGCAGGGCGACTGCACGGATCCGTCGATGATGGGCGACGCCGCCAACCCGTCGCTGCGCTTCGACGCCGACGGGCAGGCCATCGGCACGGGCTGCACCTACCCCGCGTCGGTGGGCTCGCTCGCCACCCAGCTGACCGATCGCGGGCTCCTGTGGAAGGGCTACATGGAGGACATGAACGCCATGCCGGGCAAACGCCGGACAACCTGCCAAGGGCCGGGCTCGGTCCCCGACGCCGGCGCCCCCTCAACGACGGCCAAGACGCCCGACGACTATGCGGTCAAGCACAACCCCTTCGTGTACTTCCATGGCGTCACCCACGACCAGGTCGGGTGCGACGCGCGGGACGTGGCACTGCCTCAGCTGGCGCTTGACCTCACGTCGACCGACACCACGCCGGCCTACAGCTTCATCGTGCCGAATCTCTGTAACGACGGGCACGACAAGCCCACCTGCGCGGATGGCTCGACGGGGGGACTCGGCAAGGCCGACGCGTGGCTCGCGCACTGGGTGCCCATGATCGAGGCTTCGCCGGCCTTCAAGCGCGACGGGCTGCTGCTCGTCATCTTCGACGAGGCCGACGGCGACTCGACCGCGTGCTGCGCAGAGCCGAAGGGGCCGAACCTGTCGGCGAGCCAGAACAACGGCGGCCCGTACAGCCCGCCGGTGCCGGGCGCGCCGCCCGACGGCGGCGGCCTGACCGGCGCGGTGGCCGTGTCGCGCTTCATCGCGCCGGGGACGCGCAGCACCGTGCCCTACAACCACTTCTCCTACCTGCGCAGCATGGAGGACCTCTTCGGCCTGGCGCACCTCGGCTACGCGGCCCAGCCCGGGCTTCAGCCTTTCGGTCCCGACGTCTTCACGGCGGACCCGGGAGCCGCGCCGTGAGTAGGTTGACCCGACGGTGGTGGCAGGCCGCCGCCGTCCTCGCCGCGGGACTGCATCTGGCCGGGACGCCGCCGGTCGCCCACGCCGCGACTACGGGGGCGCACGCGCCAGCGGTGGCCCGGGCTGACGCTGGCGCGGCGATGCTCGCCGACGGAGTGGTAGCGCGGACGTGGCGGATCACCGCCGCCGGCGCGGTGACCACGTCCCTGCGCGACGAGTCGAGCGGACGCGAGTGGGCGCTGGGCTCCTCGCCCGATTTCAGCATCACGGTGGCCGGCCAGATCTACACCTCGGCGTCGGGATGGGACCGCGTCTCGGCGGTGGCGGCGCCCGTCCTCGCCGATCCCGCCCGGCCTACGAACCGCGACGGCGAGCAGATAACCTTTCGCTACGTGCACGACCTCGCCGGGTCGTCGACGCCGCAGTTTGTCGTCGAGCGCGTGTACACCCTGTACCCGGGCTCGGCGGTCATCGGCGTCACGTCGACGCTGCGCTCCCTGACATCCGTCGCGCTCACGGTGTCGGACCTCACGCTCGACGAGCTGAGCTCCCCGCTCGGCGGGGTGGCACATGTCTACGCCTTCCACGGCGGCGCCAGCGACCAGCTCGACCACCGCGACCTGCTCGCCGAGCCCGGTGCCTTCGACGACGAGGGCCAGGTCGTCCGCTACGACGACGGCTCGGGGAGCGGGTTCTACGAGGTCAGCGAGCGGCGCAGCGGCGCCTCCAGCCGGGCGGGACGCGCGGCGATCCCCGGTGGTTGGCGGACGTGGACGGGAGTTGAGCCCGGGCGCGAGAACGGCATCCTGCCCCTTGTCGAGGTCACCTCGGGGGACACGTCGAACCGCCTAGTGACCTGAGTCGTTAGTTCGCAGGCATTGTGGGTTTGATGGCGAAGTAGTCGTCGTGATCAACGACGATTGGGGTAGTCATGCCGCGGCGAGCAGATGTCGTGTTAAGCGATGAGGAGCGTGA
>JAABUZ0100002375.1_pt1 | contig 31483 bp, 29 predicted proteins | sample 5562091 | NCBI WGS metagenome assembly JAABUZ01 (sample SAMN12813069, study PRJNA571459) | rock metagenome | isolation source: Antarctica rocks | place: Antarctica: Victoria Land, Linnaeus Terrace sud | collected 2015-12-21
GCCCCGGTCACGTCACGCAACCGCCCCACCAGGTCAAGCACTTCGCTGCGCGCCTCCTCAAGCCGGACCGCGGCCGGCAGCTCACCGGTCGTGTTCGCCTGCCGGGCAAGCTGATTGACGTTGTTAGTTAGCGACCGTCGCCAACAGCCGCTCCATCTCAAACAACGAGTCCAACACCCGACGACGCTCCACGCCCCCAGCGCCGCGCCGCCCGCCTCCTCACCAAGCGCGGACTCCACCAGCAACCTCGGAACCGATACCCCGAGGTTCCCAAGCTGACCATCGCGGCTGCGCGAACATAGGTCGGTGAGCTCGCGGACCGCCTCCACGTACCGCCGGTTGATGCGCCGGCCCCGGTACCCCGGATTCGTGCTCACGGTCGTCCTCTCGCGGGTCAGCGGCGCGATGTTCACCACCGCCGGGGTGCTGCTCGTCCTGACCCGCACCCACAGCGCCCCGCTGGCCGGCCTGACCGCCGCGGCGACCGTCGTACCCGGGGCGGTGATGGGTCCGCTGTTCGGCGCCTGGCTTGATGTGGCCCACCGCCGGAGGCTGCTGGTGGTCATCGATCAGCTGCTCAGCGTGATGGCGCTGGTCGGGATCCTGGCGTTGGCCGGCCATGCCGCCGATTGGACGGTGCCCGCGGTCGCGGTTCTCTACAGCGTCACCCGGCCGCTGAGCACGGGCAGCTTTGTCAGCGCGCTGGCCGAGCTGGCCGGCGCGGAGCTGCTCGACGCGGCGAGCGCGATCGAGGCGACCAGCCTGAACGTCGCCGTCGTGATCGGGCCCGCGCTGGCAGGGGTCCTAGCCGGAGCGGTCGGCGCGGCTCGCACCGTCGAGCTGCAGGTTGCGCTCACGCTCGTGGTCGCGGTGCTGGTGGCCGTCAATCCCGCCTTCGAGGCGCGTTCCGCGCAGCGCGCTGCGAGCCTGCGCGACGCGATGCGCACTGGCCTGCGGGCGCTCGCTCGTCAGCCGGTGCTGCGGGCCACCGCGTTGGCATCGAGCCTGGCCGCGTTCGGCTGGGGGCTGATGATCGTCGGCTTTCCGCTCTACGCCGTGCGCGAGCTGCACGCGCCCGCTAATGCCAGCGGCTATCTCTGGGCCGCGGTGGCGGGCGGCTCGATCGTGGGCACGTTCGCCTTCCGGGGCGCGCCGAGCCTGGGGCGAGCGGCACTCTCCTACCTGGCGATCGCGCTCTCGGCGCTGCTCTGGCCGCTGGCGGCGGCGCTCGGCGCCGGGGTGGCGCTGATCACGCTGACCGGAGTGCTCGAGGGTCCCGCCTACTCGGGCATGATCGCGCTGCGCCAGCGCCACGCGCCGCCGGCCGTGCGCGGCCAGGTGATGACCACGCTGAACAGCTTCGGCGGGATCGCGATCGCGGCCGGGTCTGCCGTCGGCGGACTCGTGTCCTCCCCGGTCGCCCTGATCCTGATCCTCGTGGTCGTCAATGTCGCCGCGGCAGGGTTCTGCGGGCGGTGCCGCGGGGCAGGCGCGTGACCGTTCTGCGGGCGGTGGCGCGGGGCGGCCGCGTGACCGCCGGGCCGGCTTGAATCCTGTGGCTGGTCGCAGCGGCGCCGGCCCGCAGCGCACGGCGGGAGATCTTCTAGCCTGGCGAGCATGTTCGGCGATGGCAGCCCCATCCGTCCCGCCCCCTCGCTCTCGGCGCCGTGCTGAGGGCCGCGATCATCGGCGCCGGCCCGTCGGGCTTCTACGCCGCCGAGCAGCTGCTGCGAGCCGGGTTTGCCGTCGACCTGTACGACGAGCTGCCGACCCCGTTCGGACTTGTCCGCGCGGGGGTGGCGCCTGACCATCCCAAGATCAAGTCCGTCACCCGCGTCTACGCCAAGACGGCTCAGCATTCGGATTTTCGGTTCTTCGGCAACGTCAGCCTCGGGCGTCAGGTGACCCCGGAGGATCTGCGCGAGCGCTATCACGCGGTCGTGTACGCGATCGGCACCGCCACCGACAACCGGCTCGGGATCCCCGGCGAGGACCGCCTTGGCTCGCACCCGGCGACCGAGTTCGTGGCCTGGTACAACGGCCATCCGCATTTCGCCGATCACCAGTTCGACCTCAACGGCGGTCGGGCAGTGGTGATCGGCAACGGCAACGTCGCGATCGACGTCGCCCGGATGCTCGTCCTGGACCCCGACGAGCTGGCGCCGACCGACACCGCCAACCATGCCATCGACGCCTTCGGGGGTGCGACCGTGCGCGAGGTCGTTCTGCTCGGCCGCCGCGGTCCCGCGCAGGCGGCGTTCACCAATCCCGAGCTGCGCGAGCTCGGTGAGCTGCGGCGCGCCGATGTGATCGTCGATCCGGCGCAGCTCGAGGGGGTGCCCGACCCCGAGGAGACGACCAAGCGGCGCAACCTCGAGCTTCTGCGCGAGTACGCGGCTCGCGTCCCCGCCGGGCGCTCGCACCGGTTGGAGCTGCGCTTCCTGCGCTCGCCGCTGGAGATCCTCGGCGAGGCGCCCGACGGCCCGGTGACCGGGGTGCGGGTGGCGATCAACCGCCTGGTCACCGGATCCGACGGACGGGTCAGCGCCGAGCCGACCGGCGAGGAGGAGGTGATCGAGTGCGGGCTGGTGCTGCGCTCGATCGGCTACCGCGGCGTCCCGATCCCCGGGATTCCTTTTGACCCGACGCGCGGCCTGATCCGCAACGACGGAGGCCGGGTGCACGACGAGCATGGGCCTCGCCCGGGGGAGTACGTCGCCGGATGGATCAAGCGCGGGCCCTCGGGGGTGATCGGGACCAACAAGAAGGACGCTGCCGACACCGTCTCCCGAATCGTGGAGGATGCCGAGGCGGGACGGCTGATCGCGCCGGTCGCAGACGATCCCGAGGCGCTCACCGCCTGGCTGAACGAGTGCGCGCCCGACCACGTGACCTGGGCCGGGTGGGAGATGATCGACTCGCAGGAGGCCGCGCTCGGCCAGACCGCCGGCCGGCCGCGGGTCAAGCTCGTCCGGCTTGACGATCTCGTGTCCGCCAGCCGGCGGCGCTGAGCGACAGCCCGGGGGTCGTCGCCGGCTGACGCCCGGGCGGGGCTCGCTCAGCGATAGACGTACTCGGCGGGCTCGAAGGTCTTCGTGCGCTGGGCATACTCGCGCATGTAGCCCGGCCAGTTGGCGACGATCCGCCCTGACTCGTCGCGATACCACGAGTCACATTGCGTCCACGCCGTGCCGGCGAAGCGCCCTTGGACCTCGCGATCGCTGGCTGCCTCGACGTCGGCGCGAACCTCGACGGAGCGGTAGCCGCCGCGTTGCCGGTGCTCGAGCGCCTGGCGGATGTAGGCGGCCTGCAGCTCGAGGTAGAAGATGATCGAGCCGCCCGAGGTGTTCGTGTTCGGGCCGTACATCACAAACAGCGAGGGAAAACCTGGAACGGTGAGGCCGAGATGGGCATGGGCGCCCCCGGACCAGGCATCGGCCAGCCGCTGCCCGCCCACGCCCTGCACGTCCATCGGGAACATGAACTCGGTGGGCCGGAACCCGGTGCTCCAGATGATGCAGTCCAGCGGGCGTTCGCGGCCGTCCGCCGTTCGGATCCCGACGGGCGTGATCTCGGTGATCGCGTCGGTGACCAGCTCGACGTTGGAACGCCCGAGCGAGGGCAGGTAATGCGAGCTGAAGAGGATGCGCTTGCAGCCGAAGGTGTAGTCGGGCCACGCCTTGGCGCGCAGCGCGCGGTCAGGAAGCTGGCGGCGCATGAACAGGGTCGAGCGCAGCTGGCCGATCCGCCCCAGCGTGCGCGGATGGCGGATCAGCAGGGTCAGCAGCTCGCCGTAGTGAAAGATCCACCGCCGGCGCAGCCAGTTGATCGCCGGCACGCGTTCGATCAGCGCCCGAGCCCAGGCGGGATAGCAGCGGTTCTCGCGCGGCAGCATCCAGTTGCCGGTCCGCTGAAACACGGCCAGGGTGTCGACCAAGGGGGCGATCCGGGGGATGAACTGGACCGCGCTGGCGCCGGTGCCGATCACCGCCACGCGCTTGCCGGCCAGGTCATAGCGATGGTCCCAGCGCGCGGAATGAAAGCTGTGTCCGGCGAAGGTCTCGCGCCCGGCCAGGTTCGGGATCGCCGGCTGGTTGAGCTGTCCGGTGGCGAGCACGACCGCGTCGGCCGCGATCGCCTCGCCGGCTGCGGTCTCGATCTGCCAGCGACCGGTCGCGTCATCGTGGACGCACGACGTCACACGGCACGACGTCCGGATCAGCGGGGCGACGCCCTGCTCACGCGCGACGCCCTGGAGGTAGGAGAGGATCTCCGCTTGCGGCGAGCACAACCGCGACCAGTCACGCCGCTGGGCGAACGAGTAGGAGTAGAGATGGCTGGGGACGTCGCAGGCCGCGCCCGGGTAGTGGTTGTGAAACCAGGTGCCGCCGAGCTCGTCGGCCGCCTCGAGGATCGTCACGTCGGTGAGCCCGTGGCGGCGCAGCTCGATCGCGGCGGCGATGCCGCCGAAACCCGCCCCGATGATCACTACGCGGGGTAGGGGGCTGGCGGGCCGCTGCGGATCGGCAAAGGAGGGGGAGGGAACGTTCACGTGATCGAGGCCGGTGCTCGACCGGTGCCCGGTCTCGCCGGCCGCGAAAGCCTAAGGGAGCAGCGGCACGGGTGTCGCGGAGGCTGACTGCGCGGCGATCGGACGCGTCGCATCTGGCGCCCTTAGACCTGCCCTCGCCCGCCAAGCAGCAGCTGATGGCTGAACTGCCCCGATACGGTCACGAAAATGGGCACTTGGGACTACGGAAGCATTTCCAACTGATCAAGCAGTGCGCGTGGAGTGAGCACCGCGGGCAGCGGGTCGGCAAGCTCGGTGAGGTGCTGATCGCCGGAGATGAGGTAGTCGGCGCCGTTGGCGCGCGCGAGCGCGACGAGGTAGTCGTCCTTGGGGTCGGGCGTCAGCCCTGGCTCGGGCGGGGGGTCGTCATGCAGCTCGGCGAGCTGGGCAATCTGAGCAACCGCCCGCCGAGCTTCGGTTTCCGTCAGCCAGCGGCGGAACTTTGAGCGCAGCAGCACACCCTCGAGCTCGGCGAGCAGGCTCGGGGAGACGACAAGCTCAAAGCGCCGGGCGATCGCGCCGTCAAGCAGGCGGCCGCAGACGCCTTGGGGGGCGATTGTCGCGGCGACCAGCACCCCGGCGTCGAGCACGACGCGCACCGGTCAGTGGGCGGCGCGGATTGCGTGAAGCTCATCGTAGGCGAGCTTCAGCGCCTCATCATCGGTCAGCTCTGAACGCTCGGCTACGCGGTCCAGCAGCTCCCGGAGCTCTCGTCGGGCTTGGGCTGTCTCGTCAGAGCGCATGTAGGCGCGCAGCGCGTCCTCGACGACCTCGTACTCGCGTCGTCCCGAGCTGGCCGCCAGCGCCTTGGCCGCGTTGAGCAGATCGGGTTCGAGGTAGATCGTGGTCTTCTTGCGCGCCATGGTCTGGATCATGCCCTTTTGCCATCAAAACGTCAATTGTCAAAGAGGGATCATAGGGACCGTTTCCTTCGCACCGTTCCGCAGCGGCGCACCGCGGCTCCGCTGGCCGAACGGACGGACTATCGTCGCCTCCTCGCCGCCCGCCGCAAGGAGAGTCCATGGATCTGACCTTCAACGAACACGAGCTTGCCTTCCGGGACGAGCTGCGGGCCTGGTTTGACGCGCATGACCCGGGTAGTGAGCCCGAGCGCGACGAGGACGCGCACTACCGCTGGCGTCGTGATTTTCAGCGCGAGCTGGCCGACGCCGGCTGGGCGGCAGTGCACTGGCCGGTGGAGTACGGCGGCCGGGGCGCCACCCTCACGCAATCGGCGATCTTCTTCGAGGAGCTGGGCCGCTCGGGCGCGCCGCTACCGGCCAACGTGCTCGGGCTGCTGCTGGCCGGCCCGACGATCATGGCCTACGGCACCGGCGAGCAGAAGGAGCGCTACCTGAACCCGATCCTCACCGCCGAGGAGATCTGGTGCCAGGGCTTCTCCGAGCCCGACGCCGGTTCGGACCTGGCCAGTCTCAAGACGCGCGCCGTCCGCGACGGCGATGACTGGGTGATCACCGGGCAGAAGGTGTGGACGAGCGGCGCGCAGTACTCGAAGTGGTGCATGCTCGTCGCGCGGACCGACCCCGACGCGCCCAAGCACAAGGGGCTGACGTATTTCCTGATGGACATGGAGCAACCGGGCGTGCAGGTCCGTCCGCTGCGTCAGATCACCGGCGAGAACGAGTTCAACGAGCTGTTCATCGACGAGGCCCGCGTCCCGGATGAGAACGTGCTCGGGGGCGTCGGCAACGGCTGGCGGGTCGCGCTGACGACCCTGATGAACGAGCGCGCCGGCCTCGCCTTCTTCCTCCAGGTCCGCCTGCGGCAGTTGCTCGACCGCCTGATCGACGAGGCAGCCGGTCGCGGCCTGCTCGACGATCCTGTGGTCGCCGACCGTCTGGGCGAGCTGCACCTCCGCGCCGAGGTGCTGCGGCTCACCGCCTACCGCGGCCTGACCACGATCGAGAAGTACGGACAGCCGGGGCCCGAGGGCTCGCTGACCAAGTGGATGTGGTCTGAGACCAACCAGCAGCTCACCCAGTTCGCCGCTGATCTGCTCGGGCCCGTCGCGCTGCAGACCGGCGGCCGGTGGGCCTATGAGCTGCTGCGCGCGCGCGGCAACTCGATCGAGGGCGGCACCACGGAAGTGCTCAAGAACATCGTCGCCGAGCGTGTGCTCGGCCTGCCCAAGGCGCGTTGAGCCGATGCGCGCCGGGCGCCACGACCCCGAGGAGGCGGCATGGACTTCGATCTGACCGAGGATCAGCGCGAGATCAAGGGGGTCGCGCGCGAGCTGCTGGCGGCGCGCTCGCCGCTGGCCCGCGTCCGCGCGGCCGCCGAGAGCCGCGAATATGACCCGAGCCTGTGGAGTGAGATCGTCGGCCTGGGTTGGCCGGGCATCGCCGTCGCCGAGGAGTACGGGGGCCAGGGCCTGGGGGCGGTCGAGCTCGCCGTGCTGCTCGAGGAGCTGGGCTACGCCTGTGCCGCGACGCCATTTCTGTCCTCCGGCCTGGCCGCCGCCGTGATCCAGGCCACCGGCTCTGGCGAGCAGCGGTCGCGCTGGCTGCCGGGCCTGGCCAGCGGCGAGTTGACCGCCGGGTTGGGCCCGCGCGCGCTCGTTCTCGATGGCGACGGCGCCGACGTCGCCGTCGTGCTCGAGGGCGACGAGGCGCTGCTGGTCACGGCGCCGGAAGCCGAGCTCGTCGAGACGATCGATCCCACCCGGCGCTTCGCCCGCGTCCGCGGCGACGGTGAGCGGCTCGCGCCCGGCGCGGCCGCGCGCGCCCTGGCGGGGATCGCTGCCGAGATGGTCGGGGTCTGCCAGCGCTCGCTGGAGATGACGCTCGAGTACGTCAAGGACCGCAAGCAGTTCGGGGTGCCGGTTGGCTCCTTCCAGGCCGTTGCCCACCGCTGCGCGCAGATGCTCCTGTACACCGAGAGCGCGCGATCGACGGCGTACTTCGCCGCCTGGGCCGCCGACGCCGACCCCGAGCGGCTGGGCGAGGCCGGCGCCCTCGCCGCTGCGGCTGCCGCCGGTGGCGGGCGCGACGTCGCCGCCTCGGCGATTCAGGCTCATGGGGGCATCGGGTTCACCTGGGAGGCCGACGTCCACTGGTTCTACAAGCGCGCGCAGCTCAATGCCGTGCTGCTGGGCGGAACCGGACGCCATCACGCCGTTCTGGCCCGGGCCGCCGCCGGCCGGGTCGCGCTGCCCGCCGGCTGAGCGGGTCTCGATTCTGGGGGCGGCGTTGCAGCCGACAGGGAAGCGCGCGATCGCGGCGAACTCGCGTTGAGTCCGCAACGTGAAGGAGTGAGTCGTGAGCTACTTCGAGAGGCCGCCCGACGGGGGCGAGCAGCCCACTGGGCATGACGTCGAGCCGGCGATGGCAGATGCGCCGGCGCCCTACTGGGCGTCGGGCCGCTTCGCCGAGCCCGAGCCCGGGTCCTGGCCGGGAGATCAGTCCTGGGCCGGGGACGAGGCTGACGACGAGGGCCGGCCACGCGTTGGCGCCCGCGTCGTTGGCGCCCGCGTGACTCACCTGCGCGATCGCGTGCGGGGCGCTCTGGCCGGCTTCGACCTCGGCCAGGTCGCTCGCCCGACGGCTCCCGCGACGGACCCCGACGACACCCAGGCGTTTGACGTGCTCGCCGACGTTCCCACGCCCGAGCCGGAGGGAGCCCAGAGCCGGTTCGCGGTCGCGCCGCTGGGCTACAGCCGCTTCGCCGTCGACGAGCACATCGCCGGCCTGGAGCGCGAGCTCTCCGAGCTGCGCGCTGCGCGTGGCGACGAGGAGCCCGCGATCTCGATCACGGAGGAGATCGAGCGCCTCGGCGAGCAGACCGCCTCGATTCTCGTCGTCGCCCACGACAAGGCGCACGAGACGACCCGGCTGGCTCAGCAGCGGGCTGAGCGGTGCGTGACCGACGCGGCCGAGAACGCGGCGGCCATCACCGAACAGGCCAAGCGCCGGCTCGAAGCGCTTGACGCCGAGACCGACGTGGTCTGGCAGGAGCGCGCCCGGCTGCTGGCCGATGCCCTCGCGGTGGCGCAGGAGCTGACCGCAATGGTGGAGCGCGCCGAGCAACGGTTCCCCGAGGAGCCCCGGACCGCGGAGGTCGAGGCGGACGCCGAGGCGCAGACCGCCGTTTAGCGCTCTCCCGCGGAGCGCGTCGGCCACGATCGCGATCGCCAGCTCGCCAAGGTCCAGGCGCTGGCCCACGTCGGATCCTGGGAGCTTGACGCGACGAGCCGGCGAGCGATCTGGAGCGATGAGCTGTGCCGGATCTTCGGCCGTCCGCCCGGCCACGCTCCGAGCCGGGAGGAGTTTATCGCCGACGTGCACCCGGAGGATCGCGCCGCGGTCACCGCCATGTTCAACGCTGGGGTCAGGGCGAGCCGAGCGCTGAATTTCCGCTCCACTACCGCAAAGCCAGCAGGTCACGCAGGGTGACCAGACCGGTGCGCACATCGGAGAAGCTGGTGCTCAGGGGCGAGAGCCCGGCCCGGACGATGTCGGGCGCGCGGAAATCGACGATCACGCCCGCGGCGATCAACTCCCGGCACAGGACCTGGGCGTCGGCATGGGCCAGGGCCACGTGGGACCCGCGGCGGGCGCTGTCACGCGGAGAGGCGACCCGCACGGCGTGCGGCGACAGCCACGCGTCGGCGAGTGCGATCGCGTATTCCCCGAGCGCGATGCCCTTGGCCCGCACGGCGTCCAGTCCGGCCTGCGCGAACAGCTCGAGGCTCGCCTGCACCGCGCTGAGCGCGAGCACCGGCGGGGTACCGGAGAGCATCGCCGAGATGCCGCCGGCGGGGCTGAAGCCCGGCGCCATCGCGAACGGGTCATCGCGGCCCAACCAGCCCCACACGGGCTGGCGCAGCGTTGGCTGGTGCTCTGAGGCGACGTACAGGAAGGCCGGAGCGCCAGGGCCGCCGTTGAGGTACTTGTAGGTGCAGCCGACCGCGAGGTCGACCCCGGCGGCGTCGAGCCCGATCGGGACCGCACCGGCGCTGTGCGACAGATCCCAGAGCGCGAGCGCTCCGGCATCGTGCGCAATCGCCGTGATCGCCGGAAGGTCGAGCACGAAGGCCGAGCGGTAGCTGACGTGCGAGAGGGCGATCAGCGCGGTCCTCTCGCTGGCCAGTTCCGCGACCTCCTCGGGCTCGGGGCCAAGCCCAGAATCGTTGCGCAGCCAGCGGATGGTGAGCCCGTGGGCGGCAGCGAGCCCCTCGAGCACGTATCGGTCGGTGGGAAAGTCGTCGTAATCGGCGATGATCTCGGTGCGACCCGGACGGGCGTCGATCGCCGCCGCGGCGAGCTTGTAGAAGCAGACCGTGGTCGAGTCCGCGACGACCGTCTGCCCGGCGCCGGCTCCGAGCGCCACCTCACCGAGCCGGTCTCCGACCCGGACGGGCAGCGTCAGCCAACCCTCTTCCCAGCCGCGGATCAGCCGCGAGCCCCACTCGTGCTCGACCACCGCCTGTAGACGCCGGGCCGTCTCCCGCGGCAGGCGACCCAGCGAATTGCCGTCCAGATAGATCAGGCTCTCGTCGCCGCCGGCGAACCGCTCGCGCAGTGTCGCCAGCGGGTCGGCGGCGTCCAGGGCGGCGGCCGCCTCCGCCGTCGTGAGGTCAGCGAAGGAGCCCATTGGCACCACGTTAGATGGCGCGGCTGGACGGTGCCGGTGGTGGGCGCTGAGCTACCCTCCGGATGCGCGCCGGCCTTCGGGACAGAACGTCGCCCCGCGCGCGCCGCGATCCTGAGATGAACGGTGCTGCGCGAATCAGAACGGTTTGGGGTTGGGCTGCGCTCGGCGGTGCCGGCTCGCTGCTGATCGCGCTGGCGGGCCCGCGCGCCACCGCCGATGCCACGTCGCCATGGTGGTTTGCGCCCTCGATCCCCGGGGGCCGCGGCCCGGCGACGGCGCTGGTCTACGTCGGGATCGCGCTGCTGTGCGCCGGCTGGGCCGGGCTCGGGCGTGATGCCGGCGGCGAGGACACGCGGCAGCTGATGGTGATCGCCGGCGTGTGGCTGGTTCCGCTCGCGCTCGGTCCCGCGCTGTTCAGCCGTGACGTCTACAGCTACCTGGCCCAGGGCACGGTCCTGCACGTCGGGGCCAACCCCTATCACACTGCGCCCGGCGCACTCGCCGGCGGCCCCCACGCTCCGATGCTGGCCGCCGTCTCACATTTCTGGCGTCACACGACCGCGCCGTACGGGCCGCTGTTCCTGGGCATGATGAGCGTGATCGTCGGGGTCACGGGCAGCCACCTCGTGGCCGGGGTGCTGGTCACCCGCGCGGTCGAGCTCGCCGGGGTCGGCCTGCTGGCCGCGGCCGTGCCGCGCCTGGCCCGCCGGCACGGCGCTGACCCGGGACGGGCACTGTGGCTGGCCGTGCTCAATCCGCTGATCGCGCTCGAGCTGATCGCCGCCGGGCACAACGACGTGCTGATGGCGGCACTGCTGGTCGCTGGGATCACCGTCGCCCTCAGTGGCCGGCCGATGCTCGGGATCGTGCTCTGCGCCCTGGCCGCCACGTTCAAGCTGCCGGCGCTAGCCGGTGCCCTGTTCATCGCCCTCGCCTGGGCTCGCGAGGAACCGGGGCTTACGGCGCGGGTGCGCTTTCTCGCCGTCGCGGCGGCCGCGATCGCGCTCACCCTGGCCGCGGTCAGCCTGGCCACGGGCGTTGGTCTGAGCTGGCTGTCCACCAACCTGCTGTCGACCCCGGCCAAGGTCCGCCTGGCGATCACTCCGTCGACCGGTGTCGCGTACACGGTGGCCGGGCTCCTGCACGACGCCGGCCTGGCGGTCAACTCGCGCAGTGTCGAGGCGGCATTCGGGACGGCCACGCTTGCCCTCACCGGGGTGCTGGGGGTCGTGCTCGCCTGGCGGCTGCGGATCCGCACGCTGGCACTGTTCACCGGCGTGCTGCTGATCGCCGCCGCGGCCGGCGGCCCGGCGGCCTGGCCCTGGTACTTCAGCTGGGGACTGGTCCTGCTCGCCGCCTGTCCAGTCCCGCAACGGTCGCTCGTGCTGGCGGCCGGCTCGATCGTCGCCGTGTTCCTGATCAAGCCCAACGGCATCCTCGCGCTCCCGCTGCCCAGCGCACCGGCCGTGATGGCGGTGTATGCGGTGCTCCTGGGCCGGTACTGGACCGGGCGCCGTGGGGGCCGCGGTCACGGGCCGGCCGCGCGGACCCATTCGGCTCTGGCGGGCACGTGAGCAGCGGCCATCCCAACGCCCGGCTGCCTCCCGAGAGCGAGCTGGGTGCGGTGCTCGTGCGCCAGCGCGACCGCCTGGTGGGGCGGATGCCGTCCGAACTGACGCTGCCGATCGCCATCGGCGTCCCGGTGCTGCTGGCCGCGGTGCTCTGCCTGCTGCAGATCGACGGGCGCAGCCTCGGCTTCGACGAGGCGGCGACTGTCACGATCGCCGCCCAGCACGGCTCGGCGCTCGCGGCCGCGATCGCGCACGACGGCGGCAACATGTCGGGCTATTACCTGCTCCTGCACGTCCTGATCGCGGCCTTCGGCAACAGTGAGCTGGTGCTGCGCCTGCCCTCTGCGCTCGCCGCGGTCGCGACCGTGGGCCTGATCGGGGCGATCGCCGACCGTCTCTTCGGCCGGCGCGCGGCGCTGTTCTCGGCCACCCTGTGCGCTGTCAGCGTCCCGCTCGTGTTCTGGGCCCAGAACGCGCGCGGCTACGCGCTGATGGTCGCGTTGGTATGCGCGGCCTACCTTGCCTTGCTCTCGCTGGTGGATCCCCCGCCGGGGCCCGAGCGCACCGGCGCGCATCCGGACCGCCGCCGCTGGGTCATCTACGTCCTGTGCATGACCCTGGCCACCTACGCCAGCTTCGTGGCCGTGCTGATCGTGCCGGCGCAGCTCGTGGCCCTGCTCCCGCGCCGGCGCCGCGCCCGCTTGGTGGCGTTCGCCGCCGCGCTCGGGGCCTACGCGGTGCTGTGCGCTCCGCTGATCGTGCTCGCCGCCCAGCGCGGCTCCGGTCAGCTGTTCTGGGTGCCCCGCCCCACCCAGGAGATCGAGAAGCAGGTGCTCGAATCGCTCACCTCGGCCGGGCTCCAGCCGAGCTTTCACCACACCCCCCTGACCACCGTCCTGACCGTGCTCAGCGTGCTCGCGGTGCTGGTCACCGCGGCCTGGGTGTGGCGTGCGGCCCGCCGCGGTGAACGCGTGTGGGCGCGCGGCGCCACCGTCGCCTGGCTGGGCGTGCCCTCGCTGCTCTCGTTCGTGTATTCGCTGGTCGCTCAGCCGATGTTCCTGCCGCGCAACCTGTTGATGTCGGTGCCCGCGGTGGCACTGCTGCTCGGCGCGGCGCTCGCCGCCCCGCGGATGCCCCGGCGCCTGGGGCTGACCCTGTTCGTCGTCCTCGTCGTGCTGCGGGGGGCACAGGTCGTGCCCACCTATGCGGTCTCACCCGAGCCCTGGCAGCAGGCGAGCGCGACTGTGCTCGCCCGCAGCCGCCCCGGAGATTGCATCGCCTTCTATCCCCTGGATGGGCGCATGGCCTTCCAGTATTTCTTCTCGCGCACGAGCACCCCCGGTTACGGTCCGCGCGAGATCCTGCCGATCGCTCCGTGGACCTCCACGCAGATCTTCGTCGAGCGCTACTACACGCTCTCCGCGGCCCAGATCACGCGCCGCGCCGCCGGCTGTCACCGGCTGTGGTTCATCTCCAGCCACGAGGGCCAGCGCAGCGGTCCCGCCGAGTCGATCGATCACCGGGAGCGCTTTCTCACCCTGCGCCGCCGTCTGGAGGCGGCCTTCGGCCACGCTCCCGTGGAGCAGCTCGGCTACGCGGCGGCGATCCACGTCCAGCTGTTGCCCGGCCCGCTGCGCTGAGGGCGGCCCCCGGTCGCGATCAGCGGGCGCAACTCGCCTACTACCGGCAGGCCCGACTCAGGGCCGGAGCGTCGTGCCCCAGAAGGTGAGCATGCTCAGGCCCGCCAGCAGCAGCACGTTGCTCCACAGCAGCAGCGTCCAGAAGCGCCCCCGCGCATAGCGGCCCAGCACCATGATCGCCGGGAAGGCGGTGATCAGCAGGCGCGGGTTGGGCGGGACGAACTCGGAGGTCAGGGCCAGGAAGCTCACCCCGGCCGTCCAGACCAGCGCCTCGGGCGAGATCCGCCGGCGCTGGAGCACGACGAGGATCAGCATCCCGCCGAGCAGCACGGCGCCGATCAGGCCCACGACGAGGTTGAGGTTGATCGTCGGTGAGTTGAAATGCGAGAACGAGACCTCGCCGGCCAGCCGGGTGGTCAGGTGCACGAGCGCGAGCGCGTCGGTCTTCTCGCTCCAGCCATGATGCTGCGCGCGGTAGTTGGCCAGTGGCGTGCCGGTCCACAGCCAGAGGAAGACCGCGAAGCACGCCAACCCCAGGCCGCAGAGCAGCGGAGCGACGATCACGCGACGCAGGGCCGACAGCCGCCACCCCCGCCGGCGCCATTCCAGCAGGGCCGAGATCGCGCACACGGGGATCAGCACGACGGCGACCGGCTGCACCGCCGTGGCAAAGCTCGCGAGGACGCCGGCGAGCAGCCATCGCCGGCGTTCCAGGTAGAAGATGCACCCGGCCGCCAGTGGCATCAGCAGGCCCTCGGAGTAGACCATCGAGAAGACGACCGATCCCGGAAAGAGGATGAACAGCACGGTCGCGCGGCGGGCGGTGAAGCGATCCCACCAGCCCTCGGCGAGCCGGTAGATGTAGACGCAGGCGATCGCGCCGCCGATCATCGAGATGAGCATGCCGGACACGCTCGCGGCCCAGATCGCGTCGTGTCCGGTGACCTTGAAGATCGGCTCGACGAGATAGATCGCGAGGGGGAACAGCGGGAAGAAGCCCAGCGTGGTCTGCGCGTCGGAGGGGTGACTCGGGTATCCCTGGTTGGCGAGCTCCCGGTACCAGAGACCGTCCCAGTTGGAGACCTCGTGCAGGAAGTCGTGGTGCCCGAGGGAGGCCTGCAGGTAGGCCGCGAGCAGGAGCAGGCAACGGCTGGCCAGGTAGATGCCGAGCACGAACAGCAGATCCCGAGAGATCGAAACCGCGAACAGGGGCCGACGCTGCGGCCGGACGCGGGTGATGACGGGTTCACCACTCGAGAACGGATCGGTGATCTTGCCCGCGTGCGCCGGTACCGGCTCGTTCACCAACGCGTCGACGCGCGAATGCTCGAGCAGGTCCGTGACCGGCTCGAGGCGCTCGGGAACGGTCTCCACGGGCGCGGAGTCTAGGTTGTGTGCAGGCGCTTAGCCTTAAGCGGCGGCTAAGGGTTCGGTCAGCCGCCGTAAGGTTCGGTCAGCCGCCGAGCGCCTGGAGGCGAACCGTTCCCCGCCAGCGCATCGTGTCGGTGCACTCGGCGGCGATCCCCTGGCACGGGCTGGCGAGGTAGCCCTGCTGGGCGCCGGCGGAGCTCAGCGGCCATCCGACGGCGACGGGGGCGTACGGGTTGACCGGTAACCGGCCGCCGGTCAGCGAAAGCGTGCTCAGCGCCACCGTCGTAGCTCCCCCGTCCCACAGCGACGGCCCGAGGGTGTAGTCATCGGCGAGGCAGTCGCCGAGGCGCCTTGCTCCCATCGGGATCCCGATCTGCAGTCCCGCCGGTCCCAATCCGACCTGGGCCGGGGCGCCGCGGACCTGGAGCGTGTAGCTGGTGGCGCAGTGAATCGTCTGCGTGGAGCCGAAGCAGCCCTGATCCACGGTGCTGCGCGACATCTGCTCGGCGGCCGACAGCCGCGAGCCGCCACGGTCAAAGCTCACGGTGGGCAACACCGCGATGGCTCCGCCTCCCGCCACCGCGGCCTGCAGGCGATCGAGATCGACGACATAGCGAACTCTCCAGCTCATCGGCGTGACCGTCTCCTGCTCGGTATCCACGTAGGAGCCGTTGCCGACGCAGATGCTGGACGTGCTCTGCTGATAGCGCACCGTCTCGCTGCCGCTGCCCGTGTATAGCACCCCGACCGAGAAGCGCGCCTCCAGGTCTCGCCGGGCCGCGGCCGGGGGCGCGGCGGCGGTCACCCGACTGCCGGTGACGTGAAAGAACGCGCTGTGCAGCGTTGGTGGGGGCGAACGGCGCTCGGTCCCGGTTGCCGGGGTGACCCAGCGCACGACCACCCAGGAGCGCGCCGTGGTGGACGCCCGAACCGACGTGGCGACCTCGGGGTGGGGCCCCCGCGAGTGGGCGAACGCCTTCAGCACCGCAGCCTGCTCGCGGCCTCCGACGAGCCGTGCGGCCGTAGCGGCGCTGGGGAGCAGGGCGGCCCCGGCGGCGATCATCCCGACGATCGCGACGAGCCGGGCGCGATCGGCGCGGCGGAGCATCGTCCCCGAGGTTAGAGAATCCGCGCGTCGGAACGGCTGGTCAGCGGACGGTGGGCGCCGCGAAGCCGCCGGCCCCCGCCGGCCGGCTGGGTACGGTCTCCCCGCCGACGGCGGTCAGGATCGTCGCGCTCAGGCGGCGCGCGTGCAGCTGGGGAAGCAGGTGCCCGGCTCCGTCGAGCATGATCAGGCGCGCCGGGAATCGGGCGGGCGAGGGCCTGGGGTGCTGACGCGGGCACGACGCGGTCAGCCGAACCGGTGACCACCCAGGTCGGCGCGCGGATCACCGACAGCCGGTCCTCCAGGCGCGGTAGGTCGTGGATCAGCGAGCGCTGCTCGACGGCAAACGCATGACGCGCCCAGCCCGTGGGCAGCGAGCGTCCCGCGGTCCGCAGATACGCGATGTCGAGCTCGGCCTCGCGGGCCAGCCAGCCGCGGACGGGAGCCAGCGAGAGTGCGAGGCCGAGGCCGGTCAGCGACGCGGCGGCGGTCAGCGGTCCGGCGACGGGAAAGGTCAGCCACCGGTCAAACCACTCCAGCGAGGCGCGGTTGGCGGCCGGGGCAGCGAGCACGAGCCCGCTCACCCGGTCAGGTGCCTCGGCAGCCAGCCACGCTGCCACGGCGCCGCCGAGGCTGTGGCCGACGATCGTGGCGCGCTCGATTCCCCGAGCATCGAGCGCGGCCAGAGCGGCGCGGGCGTTGCCGGCCAGATCCTCGGGCCGGCTGTCACCGTCCCAGCCCGGCCGGTCGATGGCGACCGCCGTCACCTGGTCAGACAGCTCGGCGATGACTCGATTCCAGTCCCGGGCGCCGCCGGGCTGTCCGTGCAGCAGCAGGAGCGCCGGGCGCGCGGTCGGCGCCGGCGCGAGGCAGGCCGACGGGGGCTCGGTCATGGTCGCGTGAATCCTGGCTTTCACCGTGCGAAAAACGTGGGCAAACGACCCGGGAGCGGGCATACTAGGTCGGTGACCTCGGCGGTGCTATCGGAAGCTCTCGCGCCGCTGCGGGACGACCCCGATCGGGGTGCGATCCTGTTGGACATCGACGGGACGCTGGCCCCGATCGTGGACATCGCGTCCGACGCTCATGTCCCGGAGACCACCCGCCAACGGCTGATCGCGGTGGCCAACCGCTATGGGCTCGTCGCGTGCGTGAGCGGGCGCCGCGCCTCCGAGGCGCGGGCGATGGTCGGGGTGGGATCGATCTCCTACCTCGGCTCACACGGGATCGAGCTGCTGCGCTCGGGCTGGACCGAGGCCCGGCTGGATCCCGGAGTCGACGATTGGGTGCGGCGCATCCAGGCCTTCGGCCGCGAGGCGGACACCGCGGACGCGCGGCGGCGCCGGATCCGGCTCGAGGACAAGGGCGCGATCGTCGCCTTCCACTGGCGGGGCGCGCCCGACGAGGATGCCGCCCGGGCCACGATCGACGCGATCGCCGAGCGGGCCCAGGGCGCCGGTCTGCGGACCCATTGGGGCCGCAAGGTGCTCGAGGTCCGGCCTCCGGTCAAGATCGACAAGGGCGCCGGTATCCGCAGCCTGTTGGCCGAGGCCGGCGAGGGCATCGTGTCCGCCCTCTACGTCGGAGACGACAGCACCGACCTCGATGCCTTCCGCGCGCTGGGTGAGCTGGTCTCAGAAGGTGCCCTGGCGCGCGCGGTGTGCGTCGGGGTGGGCTCGGACGAGGGCCCGTCGGCGATCACGATCGAGGCCGACGTCGTCGTGGACGGACCCGACGGCGTGCGTGACCTGCTCTCGCTGCTCGCTGCCGAGTAGCGGCCGGTCGCGGCGCGCACCGGCTCGCGGCCGCGCGCCGAAAAGGCGACACTACGCGGATGCGTTTCGCGGACTTCCTGCGCACGACCGTCCTCATCAGCATGGCGTCCGCGAGCGTGCTCGCGGCGGTCACCCTGGCCGGGGCGACGAGCACCAGCGATCAGCTGCTGGTGCCCGTGGCCGCCGGGTGGTGGGTGCTGGCGGGGCTGATCGGCCTGCTGCTCGGGCGCCGCGCCGAAACCTCCTCCCCGATCGCCTCGCTGCTGGCCGGCGCCCGCACGCAGGCCTCGCTGCCCGAGGTTGACCCCGCCCGGACCGTGCTCAATCGTCTCTGGCCGCTGCTCGTGTCCACGGTCGGGGCCGGCGCGCTGGGGGTCTTCCGTCCTCAGGTGCCCGCGATCGCGACTGGCTTTGCGATCATCTGGGCGCTGGCCTGGCGGCGCCAGGCCTCGGCGGTCGCGGCGATCGAGGCGCGCGACGGCGCCCGTTTCTACGTCGAGCGCACCTCGCCGCTGCACCCGATCCGGCTCGTGCGCACACCCGGCTTTCGCTCCAACCGGCTGGAGCTCAACGGGGCCGCACGGTCATCTCCTGCGCGACCCCGCGGGTAGTCGTGGCCGCCGCGACCCCGGACGTGCTCGTCGTCTCGATCGGCGCCACCACCGGCTGGCAGGGGGCCGGCCGGGGACTGGCCGCGGCTCTGGAAGGCGTTGGGGCGAGCGTCGTCATCGCCCAGGCCGGCCCCGTGCCCGACGTGCGGACGTTCATGCTCACCGATCTCGTTCAGGCCGCTGCCGCCCGGCGGGCCGCCCAGCGAGCGCTCGGCGCCCTCGGGATCTCACGCTCGGGCCCGGCTCCCGCGATCATCTACTGCTCGATCACCGCGGCGCTGCTCTGGCCGGCGCCCGGGGCAATCTGGCTCGACGCGCTCGCCCGGGAGAACCGCCCCGGCCGCCACGGCCTGTGGCAGCGCCGGGTTGAGCTTCGCCGGCTGGCGGCGTCGCCGGTGATCATGGCGATGGCTCCGGCTGCGCTTGACTCCTTGCCCGCCGCCCGCCGGCCGCTCGCGATCGTCGTCCCGGTGGCAGTCGATCCGTCCGGGCCGGTGACCGGCATCCGCGACGTCGACGTTGTCGCCTATGCGGGAGACCCGGTCAAGCGGCGCCTTGACGTCATCCTCGAGGCCTGGGAACGCGCGCGGCGTGCGGGCGAGACGCTGGTCGTGGCCGGGCTCGAGCGTTCCGGCGCCCCACCGGGGGTGCGGTTCGCCGGCCGTCTGGCGCCGGACGCGTTTCGTGGCCTGCTGCGGCGGGCCCACGTGTACGCGGCGGCGCCGCGGCGCGAGGACTTCGGGATCACCCCCCTGCAGGCTCTGGCCGACGGCTGTCGTCTGGTCACCACGCCCGCTCCCGGCGCCTATCCCGCCCTCGCCCTCGCCCGGCAACTGGACCCGCGTCTGGTCTCCGCGGACCTGGCGGGTGCGCTGCGGGCTGCGCTCGATGCACCCGACCCGGGGTATGCCCGGCGCGCGGCGAAGCTGCTGGCCCCCTACGGCACCGCCGCGGTCCAGGCGCGGCTGGTCGCGGACGTGCTGCCGCGTTTGCTGCCAGGATCCAGGGCGGCATGAGCGCCCTGGCCTCGATCCCCAGCCCGGCTGAGAACGGCTTTCACATCGGGCCGTTGTTCTTTCACGCCTACGGGATCGCCTACGTGTTCGCGGTCGCAGCGGCGATCTGGGTGTCGCGCTGGGGCTGGCAGCGCAGGTGCGGTGATCCCGATCTCGCCTACGAGGTCGCGATGTGGGGATTCCCGGCCGGGCTGGTCGGAGGACGGATCTACTTCGATATCACCACCCCCAGCCAGGTGCCCGACCACTGGTGGGGGGTGTTCGCGATCTGGCAGGGCGGTCTCGGCATCTGGGGGGGGATCGCCGGCGGCGCCGCCGTCGGGCTTTGGGTCGCCGGCCGGCGGCTGGGCCGGCCCGATCTGCGCCGATTCATGGACGTGGTCGCGCCCGGCCTGCTCGCCGCGCAGGCGATCGGGCGGATCGGCAACTACTTCAACCAGGAGCTGTTCGGCAAGCCCACCTCCCTGCCCTGGGGCCTGCAGATCTCGCCCGAGCATCGCCCCGCCGGCTACCTGCGCTTCTCGACCTTTCAGCCCACCTTCCTCTACGAGATGATCTGGAACCTGTCGCTGGCCGGCGTGCTGGTGTGGCTGACCCAGACCCGCCGCGTGCGCGCCCCCGGATGCTTTGCGCTGTACGTCGCCGGCTACTCGGCCTTTCGGATGTTCGAGGAGACCCTACGGATCGACTACTCCAACCACATCCTGGGGCTGCGGCTGAACTTCTTCGTCGCGCTCGCGCTGTGCCTGCTCGGTCTCGCCTGGTTTGTGGCCATCCAGCGGGGATGGTGGGGGCTGGGCGGTCCGCTCGGTGACGAGACGGTCGCCCCGGTCTCGGTCTCGGTTTCGGTCGACCGCGCCGAGCCGCGCCTGCGCCCGCGCCCATCCGGACGGGGCACGCGACCACCCCGGAAGAGCTGAGCGGCTCCATGATCCTGCCTCACGACGAGACCGGCAGAGGAGCCCCGGTCATCCTGCTGCATGCCGGGGTCGCGGACCGCTCGATGTGGAGCGATCACCTGCCGGCGATGGCGGCTGCCGGCCATCGGGTGCTGGCCATGGACCTGCCGGGCTTCGGTGATGCTGGGCTCGGGCCTGGGCCGCTCGCCCCATGGTGTGACGTGCTGGCGACGATGGACACGCTCGGAATTCCGCGGGCCGCGCTGGTCGGCAACTCGTGGGGCGCCGGCATGGCGCTGCGCGCCGCGGCGATCGCGCCCGATCGGGTCTCGCATCTCGTCCTCGTGTCCGCCGGAGATCCGTGGCGGCAGTCCCCCTCCTCCCGACTGGCGGCCGCCTGGCAAGCCGAGGAGGCGGCGCTGGCCGCCGGAGACATCGACGGCGCCGTCGACGCCGTGCTCGCAGCGTGGACCCAGCCCGGCGCGCCCGACGAGCTGCGTGCGCGGGTCGGCGCGATGCAGCGGCGCGGCTTCATCGAGCATGCTGCCAAGCCGGAGCCCGACTACGCACCGGATCCGATCGCTGACGGACCCGAAGCGCTTGCCGGGATCCGCTGTCCTGCGCTTTGTCTAGCCGGCGAGCACGACATGCCGGACTTCGCCGACGCGGCTCCGGCGCTGGCCGCCGCTCTGCCCGACGCTCGGCACGCCGTCATCCCGGGGGCCGGGCACCTCGCTCCGCTTGAGACGCCGGAGAGCTTCCGGGCGATCGTGCTCGAATTTCTCGCCGCGTGAGCGACGACATGCTCGCTTCCTGTTAACATGCTCATAGCATGTCGAGGATGGTGCAGATCAAGGGTGTGCCCGAGCAGGTTCATCGCTCTCTCAAGGCGCGCGCGTCACTGCGCGGACAGACGCTCAGTGACTATCTGCGCGCTGAGATGGAACGCCTGGCGGCACGACCGTCGCCCGAAGAGCTGCTCACGATGCTCGGGCGCACCGCGCCTGCGGAGCTGGGCGAGACCTCCGCGCCCGAGGTGCGCGACTCGCGCGAACACGCCGGGTGAGTGTCATCGACGCGTCATTGCTGATCGACTCGCTCGTCGGCCTGCCGGCGGGCCGGCCCTGGCGCGCATGGGTGGCGAACAGCGAAGTGCTCGCCGCACCCGACTGCGTGGGCGTCGAACTGGGGCGGTACTTGCGACGCCACACCCTGTCGGGCGTTCTGCAACCAGCCGATGCGGAGCGCGGCTGGGCCTCGTTTCGTGCGCTTGGCGTCCAGATCTATCCGACCGGTCCGCTGCTCGCTGACGCTTTCGCGCTCCGCGAGAACATCAGTTTCGACGACGCGCTCTACGTCTCGTTGGCGCGACGACTCTCTGAGCCCCTGGCTACGACGGACGCAAAGTTGGCTCGTGCCGCCGCCGGCCTTGGGGTCGAGATCGCTGCGCCTGACTGACCCCTGATCCGCTCGCCGCGTGGACTCAGCCCGGCGCGCCCGACGAGTTGCGTGAGCGGGTCGGCGCCATGCAGCGGCGCATCTTCATCGAGCATGCCGCCGAGCCCGAGCCCGAATACGCGCCGGATCCGCTCGCTGACGGCCCTGGAGCGCTCGTTGGGATCCGGTGTCCGGTGCTCTGTCTGGCCGGCGAGCACGACATGCCGGACTTCGCCGACGCGGCTCCCGGGCTGGCCGCAGCTCTGCCCGACGGTCGTCACGCCGTCATCGCGGGGGCCGGACACCTCGCTTCTCTCGAGACACCGGAGGCCTTCCGGGCGATCGTGCTCGAATTCCTCGCCGCTTGACGGGGATGACCGGGGCCTACGACGGCTCCGCGACGGCGAGGCCCCGCCGGCGCGCCGCCTCGACCAGCTGCCGGTCGGCGCTCGCCACAACCGTGACCTGCCCGGTGATCGCGGCCGCCAGGTGCACGGCGTCGTATCCGCGAAGGGCGCCGCGCTCGGCGATTTCCCCGGCAGCCCGGACCAGCGCGGTGTCGACGACGACGATGCTCATCTGCTTCCAGAGCAGCTCGAGCTGTTCCTTCGCGATTGGCAATCCGGCCGTGTCGAGACGTCCGCGCCGTCGCGCGGCGGCGAGCGCCGCGCGTGCCTCCACGTAGCCGATCTCGGCACAGACCACGTATTCGGGAATCGAGCCAGAGTCGCTCCGATTCGGGCCGGTAGGCCTCATCGTCGATCACGAGTTTGATCAGGATCGACGTGTCGAAGTAGGTGATCACCGCCGCTGGGCGGCGACGTCATCGTCCAGGGATAGGCCCCCGGTGAGCTTCACCCGCTTCGGTGGCAGACGCCGCGCGGTGGCTAGCGGCGGTCGCACGATGCCAGCGTCCACGAGGGCGGTCATCCGATCGATGTCCGCGCCGACCGGGCTCAACCTGGCGACTGGCCGGCCATGCTCGGTGACCAGGATCTGCTCACCGCCCTTGACCCGGTCCAGGTGCGCGCTCAGCCGATTCTTCAGGTCACGGACGCCGACCGTGGCCGTCCGCTGCGATGTATCCTGTTCCACACCCCAATTGTAGCCACATCACGAGCAGGTCAGGGAGCGTCTCGGCTCCGCGAACGCAGTTCCCTGAGCTCCTCCCAGGGCAGGGTGTTGCGGATCGCATCCGGCCCGAGCCAGGCCCGCCGTGCGGTGGCGACCCCGTAGCGGGCGACCGCGAAGCCCTGAGTCCGGTGCGCGTCGCAGTTGATGACGATGCCGACCCCGGCCGCCGCCGCCGCGCGCGCGTGCACATCGTTGAGATCGCGCCGGGCGGGGCTGGCGTTGATCTCCAGCATCGTGCCCGTCGCCACCGCCGCCGCGACGACGGCCTCGAAGTCGAACGCGTACGCGGGGCGCTGCTCGATCTTGCGGCCCGAGAGGTGGCCGATGATGTCGACCAACGGGTTTTCGATCGCGTGCACGATCCGCGCGGTCATCGCTGCGGAGGCCATTGCGAACGCTGAGTGCACCGAAGCGACGACCCAGTCCAGCTCGGCCAGCACCTGGTCGGCGTAGTCCAGCGTGCCGTCGGGAAGGATGTTCACCTCTGAGCCGGCGAGCAGCCGCATGCCGCCCACCGCGTCGCTCGCCGACAGGGCGTGGATGCGCTCGATCTGCTCGCGCAGGCGATCGGGCGAGACCTCGTCGCCGAAGCCGAAGCTCGCCGAGTGATCGGTGATGGCCAGGTAGTCATAGCCGGCCGCCCACGCCGCCAGCGCCATCTCCTCGATCGACGCGGTGCCGTCCGAGGCGGTGGTATGGCAGTGCAGGTCGCCGCGCAGGTCCTCCACGGTGACCAGCTCGGGCAGCGTCCCCGCGGCCGCGGCCTCGAGCTCGCCGCGGTTCTCGCGCAGCTCGGGCTCGATGTACTGAAGGCCGAGCCGGGCGTAGACCTGCTCCTCGCGCTCGCAGCGATGGGTCTCTCCGGTGCCATCGTCGAGCACGCCATATTCGGAGACGTGCAGCCCGCTGCGCACGGCCGCCGCGCGCAGCGCCATGTTGTGCTGCTTGGAGCCGGTGAAGTGCTGCATCAGGTTGCCGAACTGATCCGGGGCGACGATCCGCAGGTCGACCTTGACGCCGGTGTGGGTGCGCAGGCGAACTCCGGCCTCGCCGGGCTTCTGTGCCGCCTCGACGAGATCCAGCCCGGCGGCGAACCGGGCCAGCGCGAGGGGATCGGCGGCGGTGGCGATGACATCCAGGTCCTTGACGGAGTCGGTCATCCGGCGAGCCGATCCGGCCAGCTCGACGCGCTCGGCCGCCGGGTTGGTGCGCAATGCGGCGATCAGCTGCTCGCCGACCTCGAGCGCGCGTCCGAGCGGGATCCGCCTGGCACCGTTCTCGCCCTCTGCTGCCGCAGCCTCCGCGGCGAGCGCCGACGCGAGCAGGGCCTCCTCGGCCTTGGGCCCGAAGCCCTTGAGCTCGCGGATGCGCTGTCCCTCGGCCGCGGCGCGCAGCGTGGCAAGCGAGTCGATCGACAGCTCCTCGTAGAGCCGGCGGGCCCGCTTGGGCCCGAGCCCCGGCAGCCGCGTGATCTCCAGCAGGCCGGCCGGGAACTTGGCTCGCAGCTTGGCCGCGGCGGGGATCACGCCGTCGTCGGCGAGCGCGAGCACCTTCTCCTGGATCGTGGCGCCGATCCCCGGCAGCTCGGTCGCCTTGCCCTGGCGGGCCAGCGCGGTGACCGAGACCGGCGCGTCGCGGATCGCCTTGGCCGCGTTGCGGTAGGCGACGATCCGGTGGATGATGGCCCCGTCGAGCTCGTAGAGGTCTCCGAGCTCGTCGAGCGCGGCGGCGATCTCGGTGTTGGTCGGCTCCGCCATCAAGCGTGTACCCTAGCTCCGCGCCCTCGCTATACTTTCTGAAGTAATACGAACGAGGACGACAAGGAGAATGACATGGCAGGCGCGGTCAGCGACGTAACCGACAACAACTTCCAGGCCGAGGTGATCGAGGCCGATGTCCCGGTGCTCGTCGACTTCTGGGCCCCCTGGTGTGGCCCGTGCCGCCGGGTCTCTCCCGTCGTCGAGGAGATCGCCGGCGAGCGTGGCGAGGCGCTGAAGGTGGTCAAGCTCAACATCGATGACAACCAGCAGACGGCGGTCAAGTACGGCGTCATGTCGATCCCGACGCTGATGCTGTTCAAGCACGGCGAGGTCGCCAAGACCGTGATCGGGGCCTACCCCAAGAAGAAGCTCGAAGCCGAGCTCGAGCCGGCGCTGGGCTAGCGAACGACGACGGCGATCTGCAGACGCATGCCGTCGATCGTCACCGGCGGCGTGCCGTCGAGGTCGGCGAAGCGCACCTCGGTGGCCAGCACCTCACCGGCGATGTACTCCTGATGAGTCCGGATCGCCGCCAGGATGCGCTCGTCGCCGTGCAGGGTCAGGCAGATCCGGTCTGAGACCTGAAGGCCGGCCTCCTGCCGGGCGTTCTGCACCGCGCGGACGACCTCACGGGCCACGCCTTCGCCCCGAAGCTCGTCGTCGAGCTGGAGATCCAGCGCGACCGCGTGGGAGCCCTCACGCTCCACCTGGTACCCCTCCAGCGGCTTCATCGTGGTCAGCAGATCCTCGGCTCCGAGGGCGTGCTCCTGGCCGCCGACCGATATGGATGGCGACTCACCGTCGCGCAGCGCCGACGCCACATGGGCCGCGTCCAGGCCGGCGATCGCGGCCGCCACCAGCGGCATCTGCTTGCCGAAGCGCGGGCCCAAGGAGCGATAGTTGGGCTTGATCTCGACCTCGCCAAGCTCGTCGGCCTCAGACACGAAGCGCAGCTCGTGCACGTTGAGCTCCTCGCGCACGATCTCGGCCAGGCGCTCGATCGCCTCACGCTCGCGGCCGGTCGCCACCACGACCGCGGCCCGCAGCGGCTGGCGGATCTTTAGCTTTGACTGGCCGCGGGCCCCGAGGCCGAGGCGAACGGTCTCGCGGGCCACCCCCATCGCGGCCTCGAGCTCCAGGTCTCGCTCGCCGGTGACCGGGAAATCGCACAGATGCACGCTCGGCTCGGCGCCGTCCAGGTTGTCGTAGATCTCATCGGTGATGAACGGTGTGAACGGGGCGGTCAGCTTGGCCAGCGTGACCAGGCATTCGCGCAGGGTCCGGAAGGCGGTCGGATCCCCATGCCAGAACCGCCGTCGCGACCTGCGCACGTACCAGTTGGACAGCTCGTCGGTGAAGTCCTGGATCGCGCGCCCCGCACCGGTGGCGTCGAAGTCGTCCATCCGCTCCCGCACCACGGCGACGGTTCCGCTCAGCCGGGAGAGCACCCAGCGGTCCAGCTCGGTCAGTTCCGCGCCGGGCGCGCCGAGGTCGACGTCGCCGGCGTTGGCGTAGAGGACATAGAGGTGGTACGTGTTCCACAGCTGCAACAGGAACTGCCGGACCGCCTCGCCGATCGTCTCCAGCGAGAACCGGTATCCGTCCCAGGGCAGCTTGGAGGTGAAGAAGTACCAGCGCAGCGCGTCGGCGCCGAAGCGGTTGATGATCTCCCACGGCTCGACGGTGTTGCCGCGCGACTTGGACATCTTGCGCCCCTGCTCGTCGAGGATCAGCCCCAGACAGACGACGTTGCGATACGACGTCGCGTCGAACAGCAGCGTGGACACCGCGAGCAGCGAATAGAACCAGCCGCGGGTCTGATCCAGCGCCTCGCAGATGAAGTCGGCCGGAAAGCGCTCCTGGAAATGGGCCTGGTTGGTGTGGGGCGCGCCGAACTGGGCGAACGGCATCGAACCGGAGTCAAACCACACGTCGATCACCTCGGGCACGCGGCGCATCGGCCCGTCGCACTGCGCGCACGAGAAGCCGACGTCGTCGACGAACGGCCGGTGGGGATCCTCCAGTGCGACCCCGGACAGCGCCTGCAGCTCGGCCCGGGACCCGATCGTCTTGACGTGCCCATGCTCGCAGCGCCACACCGGCAGCGGCGTGCCCCAGTAGCGCTCGCGCGATATCGCCCAGTCGACGTTGTGATCCAGCCAGTCGCCGAAGCGGCCGTGCTTGACGTGGCCGGGATGCCAGTTGACCTGCTCGTTGGCGGCGAGCAGGCGGTCCTTGATCTGGCTGGTGGCGACGTACCAGGAGGGCTTGGCGTAGTAGAGCAGCGGCGTGCCGCAGCGCCAGCAATGCGGGTAGGAGTGCTCGTACTGCTCGGCACGCAACAGCTTGCCCGCGATCCGCAGGTCCTCGATCAGCTCGGCGTCGGCGTCCTTGACCCAGCGGCCGGCGTAGGCGCCGATCCGCTCGTCGTAGGTCCCGTCGAGGCGGACCGGGTTGACGACCGTCAGGCCCTGCTGCTCTCCGAGCCGGAAGTCATCCTCGCCGAACGCGATCGCCGTATGGACCAGGCCGGTGCCGTCCTGGGCGGTGACGAAGTCCGCCGGGAGCACGGTGTGGCCCTTGGGGCCGTACTCCGGCGCGGCGATGTAGGGAAAGGGCGCCTCGTATCCGGCGCCGATCAGCTCCACGCCGGGAAAGCGCTCGAGCACGGCGGCCTGCTCGCCGAGCACCTTCTCGGCCAGCGCCTCCGCGAGGATGCTGACCCGGCCGTCGCCGGCGTCGGCGCGGACGTAGGTGAGCTCTGGGTCGACGGCGACGGCCGCGTTGGAGACCAGCGTCCACGGAGTCGTGGTCCAGATCAAGAGCTCGTCGCCGGCCTGGGCACGGCCCGCCGGCCGCGTGATCGGGAAGCGGACGTAGACGGAGGGATCCAGCACGTCCTGGTAGGCGCCGGGCTGACCGAGCTCATGGCTTGAGAGCGAGGTCCCGCAGCGCGGGCAGTACGGGACGACCTTGAGCTTCTCGTACAGCAGCCCCCTGTCGCTGATCGTCTTCAGCGCCCACCAGACCGAATCGATGTAGTCGTTGTCGAGCGTCTTGTAGGCGGAGTCCAGATCGATCCAGAAGCCGATGCGCTCGGTCAACCGGTTCCAGTCCTCGACGTGGCTGAGCACCTTCTCGCGGCAGCGGGCGTTGAACTCGGCGATCCCGTAACGCTCGATGTCGTCCTTGGAGGTCATGCCGAGCTCGGCCTCGACCGCGAGCTCGACCGGCAGTCCGTGGCAGTCCCAGCCGCCCTTGCGCTCCACGTAGTAGCCGCACATCGTGCGGTAGCGGGGGAAGATGTCCTTGAAGACGCGACTCAGGACGTGATGGGTGGCCGGGGCGCCGTTGGCGGTCGGCGGTCCCTCGTAGAACCCCCATTCCGGGGCGCCGCGGCGGCGCTCGATCGACGCCGCGAAGACCGCGCGGTCGCGCCAGCGCTCGAGCACCACCTCTTCGAGATCGGGGAAGGACGCGCGGGGATCGACGGGGCGTAGCGGCATGCGGGCTCGATTCTAGGAGCGCGTCGTCCGGCGACGGTGGACCGCGGTTGGGAGCGGCTGGCTGCGGCGGTGGGGTGGACCGCGGCGGGGAGCGGCTGGCTGCGGGTGTCGTCTACGCGCCGGTGCGGGCGGAGTGCGCCTGCGTGACCGGACGGATGGCGTTCTGCCCGGCGACAGCAGGGGTGAGTCGCGCCATGAGCGCGTCTCGTGCGGCGACGGGCGAATCACCGAGCCGGTAGACCGTGCTCGCGCCCGTGTCCGGGACCGCGCCGCGGAAGTCGAACACGGTCACCTCGCGCACCACGGAGCGGATCGCGTAGACCAGGCGCCCGATCGAGTCCAGTGACACCCGGCGACCGGTGAGCACGACCGCGGCGGGCTCCAGCGCGCGCAGCGCCCGACCCAGGCGGGTGAGGTCGACCGCGGGCGTGAGCGACAGGGTCCGCAGACCGGCCCGCCGCAGCACGACCTCGAGAGCCTGGGCATACACCGCGTCGAGATCGCAGGGGGCCGAAGCGTCGAAGATCATCACGCCCTCGGGGCGGCTCGCCGGCGGGGCGAGGCGCCGCTGGGCCGAGAGCCATCCCGTCGCGTGGCGCCAGCCGAACTCGTACTCGGGCGTCGCGCCCTCGGGGTCGTGCTGGGCGGCGACGGCCGCGAGCAGAACTTCCTCAATCGTTCGCTCGACCGAGCGCAGGCCGAGGCTCTCCTCGAGCAGACGGTTGGCCGTCTCCTCCTCGAAGGCCTGGAACGCTGCGCCCAGCCGTGACGGGGTGGAGGGACCTTCGCCGCGCTCGCGGGCCAGGGAGATGGCCGAGGACACGTTGTGGGTCTCGGCCAGCGTCATCCGCAGGGACTCGATCTCGCTCAATGAGTACTGGCGATGGCCACCGGCCGAGCGCAGGGGCTGCGGAAAGGCGTAGCGGCGCTCCCAGCTGCGCAACGTGTTCGGACTGATCCCGAGCATCACCGCGGCTGCGTTGGTCCTGATTCCATTCATGGGGGATTTATCGCCCTATCGGCACGAAACTGCAATCTCCGCAAGCTGACCTGCACTTTGGTCGAGGTCGTGCGCCGAGCAGGGTCGGCGGTGCGTGCGTCGTACGCGCACCAAACCAACGGTCATCTGGTCCGACGTGAACCCTGAACTCGGTTTCACAGGCTGGCGCTGCGGGGAGCGCTGCCTGCCCGGCCGGGGTCGGCCATGGCGCTGCGGGGAGCGCTGCCTGCCCGGCCGGGGTCGACCAGCGGCAGCCGGCGCTCGTGCTCGACCATCTCGACGATCCGCCGCTGAGCGTCTGACGCGCCGCTCGGGAGGATCCCGGTCCCAGTGGTCCGCATCCGCACCCGGGGGGCGGCGCGGCGGTAGGTCGCGATCGGCATGGCCCCGGCGGCGAGACGGATCGCGTAGGCCCAACGGGCGATCTTGTCATCGTCCAGGTGCGAGCCGGCGAGCACGACCAGGTCGGGGCGGTGGATGCTGACCGCGTCCCCGATCCCGCCCACACCGCGCGCGGAGAGGCTGAGGACGTTGATGCCGCCTCGCGCGCAGAAGAGCTCGAACGCGCGCAGATAGGGAGCGTCGGGATCGAGCTCATCCCGGGTGGCATCGCCGATCACGATCGAGATCGGGCGCACCGGGGAGGGGGCGAGGCGGATCGCCCGGCGCAACCAGTCCCCGCCCCAACGGGAGGCGAACGCCCAGACCGCGGACTCGGCGCCGTGGCGACGGAGGATCTCCTCGAGGGTGGGCAGCAGCACCTCCTCGACGGATCGATCCACCGAGCGCAGCGCGAGCGCAGCCTCGATCGCCTGGTCGGCGCGCTCGCCCTCATAGGAGACCAGCGCCCCGAGCAGTGAATTGGAGTCCGCGGCCAGTCCCTCGCGCGCGCGGGACACCGCTGAGGAGATGGACAGGCCCTCCTGGAGAGCGTCCCGCAGCGCCGCCACCTCTCCGTGCGTGAAGAGCCGGTGCATTCCCGGGGATCGCTGAGGCTTGGGAAACCCGAATCGTCGCTCCCAAGCGCGCAGCGTGTTCGGGCTGACATTCAGCAACGCAGCGGCCTCGCTCGTCTTCAGATAGCGCATCTAGGGCGGACGGTGCGCCCCAGCATTGCGATCTGCGCGCACTATCTCTAATATTGCACGGGATTTGCCCGCAAAGCGACCGGAAACTAGTGCAAGAGTTGGTTCGGTTTTGCTCTCTCTTGGGCGAAATGCCCGTCGGATTGCGATGCCCCGAAAGTCTGAGCAGGAGGAGGTAGGCATGCACTGGCGTTACGGTTGAACCGACGAACGACATCAGCCTGGTACCCCCGCGATTTTGACGATACCGTCAGGGCATGCTCCGCCAACGCGCGGGACGCGGCTTCCATTCGCGCGGCGAGGTGTACGTCGCGGGTATCGCGGCAGCGATTTACGTCGCAAGCGTTGGTGCTGCCCTAGTAGCTCGTCCTGATCGGCTTGGCGGACTGTCCGTCGTGATCGCGGTCGCGGCGATCGGAGCCGGGCTGCTGGTTGTCGGACAGCGCGGCGGTCTGTCGATCTCATCCGCGTTCATTGTGACGCTGCTTGCAGCCGCATTCCTGGGCGCACGGTCGGCAGCAGCGGCCGCGCTCGTCACGGAGTTGGCCGCAAGTGCACGGTTCCGGACGCGGTGGAGGTTGGTTGTAACGGTGAACCTCCCCGTTGCGCTCGCCTCCTCGGTGCTTGCGGCAGTTCTAATCTCCGCCCTGGCGTGGACGCCCGCGGACCGGCCGAGCTTCTACCTCGCGGTGACGCTAGCGGCGAGCTCGGACTTTGTGCTGAGTTCGGTTCTCTTTGCCTTGCTCAGCAGCATCCTCGAAGGCTCGGAGCGCTTCTTTGGGTTGAGCAATGTCCTCGAGTTCCTTCCGAGTACCGGCCTCTCGATCCTCGTCGTCCTGGTCGGAGTCAGCATCACGCTCAAGATCGGCAACAGGGGCATCGCCTTCTCGTTGGCGGCCGTGCTCGCCTTCTCATATATGGCCCACCTGCTTGAACGTTCCCGCCAACGGGCCAAGCAGTACGTGTCGCTCTCCTGGGGGGTGCTTGCCGGGTTGATGCGCGCGCTGGACATCCGGGACGAGCGTGCGGCGCGTCACGCGGCGGCGGTTGCCCACTTCAGTCAGGACATCGCCCGAGCGGTCGGGATGAGCGGCGCCGATTGCGAGCTGGCCCATACGGCCGGGCTGCTGCACGACATCGGCCGGTTCGCGCTGTCGGATCGGGTCGCCGAGCGCGGACGAACGCTGACCGATGAGGACTGGACCGCGATCCAGCGCCATCCCGAGCTCGGCGCGGACATGCTGCGCGACCTCGGTATGTACGGGCCGGTGGCCGGGATCGTGCTCGCCCATCACGAGCGGATCGACGGCCGGGGCTATCCGAACGGGCTGGAGGGCGACGACATCCCGGAGCTCGCGCGGATCGTCGCGGTCGCCGAGGTGTACGACAC
>JAABUZ0100002376.1_pt1 | contig 31470 bp, 32 predicted proteins | sample 5562091 | NCBI WGS metagenome assembly JAABUZ01 (sample SAMN12813069, study PRJNA571459) | rock metagenome | isolation source: Antarctica rocks | place: Antarctica: Victoria Land, Linnaeus Terrace sud | collected 2015-12-21
AGCAGCGTGGGGCCGCGTCAATCCGCGGCGTCTCTTGCGTCAGCAGCGTGGGGCCGCGTCAATCCGCGGCGTCTCTTGCGTCAGCAGCGTGGGGCCGCGTCAATCCGCGGCGGCCTGCAGCATCTCAGCTCGAACTAATTGCCGGACCGTGCCGAAAGCGACCCGGTGATGGCGGCAGGGGCCGTGCAGGCGCAGCGCGGCGCGGTGGGTGGCGGTCGCATAGCCGGCATTCTCGTGCCAGCCATAGGCGGGATAGCGCTGGGCCAGCCGGGCCATGGCGCGGTCGCGGGTGACCTTGGCGATGATCGAAGCGGCGGCGATGGAGAGCGAGACGGCGTCGCCGCCGATGCAGCATTCGGCCGGGCAGGGCAGGCCGAGCGGTGCGCGGTTGCCGTCGATCAGGGCCAACTCGGGCGGACGCCGCAGTCGCAGCACGGCACGGCGCATGGCGAGCATCGAGGCATGCAGGATATTGAGGCTCTCGATCTCGTCGACCGAGGCGGCGGCGATGGCGATCTCGGCGCAACCGCGGATTGCGCGTGCTGCGTGTTCACGCTGGGCGGCAGTGAGTTTCTTTGAGTCGTCGATCAGGGGGGCGACCCGGCGGGGCACGCCGTGCGGGAACACCACGGCCACGGCGACGACGGGGCCGGCCAGCGGACCGCGCCCGACCTCGTCGACCCCGGCGACCCGGCCGCCATGGGCCCGTTCCCGTTTGAAATGGGGGCGCATGGCGGAAGGCTAGCAGCCGGGCCGGCGAGTCGGGTAGCGCTGTCCGAGGGGCGGCTAGAGTATTTTCCGATCAGGTGGAATCACCTGATCGGAATTAATACTCTTCTATCAACGAGATAGAGCACTACTCCCGAGCCAGTCGGCTCGGGAAGTGCTCTAGGCCTGGGTCGGTGCGGCCGCTTCGGCGTGGGCTTGGGCGGCGCGGAAGCGGGCGTAGTCGCGGACGCGGTTGGCGTATTTGCGCCAGGCCGAGGTGCCCTCGTAGCGCGCGAACGGCGGCACCTTCTGCGTGAACGCCCGGCTCAGAGCGGTCGGCGTGGCAGCCACGGCGGCGTGGACGGAGGCGAGCCACTCGGGCGACAGCGCCACGGTGGCGGACAGGTGCGCCGGAGCCGGCACGTGGCCGGCGCGGATGGCGTGGCGAAGCACCCGGACGGGCACGCCGAGGCGGCGGGCGGCTTGGGGGAGGCTGTAGCTGGCGGTGTTGCTCATGGCATGATCCTGGTTGCGGCGTCCTCAGACCACCGCGCGGGCGCGGAGGCAAGGGGCGGCTGGCTTTCTCCGGCCGAAGCAGGCGTGGATGGCCCGGACGGGCGCTGGGCCATGACGGTCGTGGTCCGGTGGTGACAGGATCGCCGGGCTGTGGGACATCGCCTGCATGAGTGACGCACCGCCCGACCGGCTCTCCGCCGACGCCGACAGCCCCTATCACGACGCCGCCCTGCTCGAACGCGGCATCGGCATCCGCTTCAAGGGTGTCGAAAAGACCAACGTACAAGAATACTGCGTCAGCGAGGGCTGGGTGCGGCTGACGGTCGGGACGACCACCGACCGCAAGGGCAAGCCGATGACGATGAAGCTGCAGGGGACGGTCGAGCCGTATTTCCGCACGGAGGGTTAGCGGCGGGCGCTGGTAGCAGCGGAGGGATTTGAACCCCCGACCAAGAGATTATGATTCTCCTGCTCTACCACTGAGCTACGCTGCCATGCCTGCGGGGCGCCGCTATGCCCCAGCGCTCCGCTGGCGTCAATGCGCGGCGATGAACGACCAGACATCGTCGAGCACCGGGGCGCGGCTCTCGAACAGGGGCGCGAAGGCGGTGAGGATACCGATGTGGCCCAGTCCGGGATACAGCTTGCTCTCGACCCGGCCGCCGCGGGCGCGGATGCGGGCGGCGAGGCTCTCGGTGTTGCGCGGCTTGACGGTGGTGTCGTCGGTGCCGGCGGCCAGGAACATCGGCGGGTTGCGGCCGTCCACATAGGTGATCGGCTGGCTGGCCGGGCCGTCGTTGACCGAGGCGAAGACGGGAATCACGTCGGGATCGGTGATCGGCAGGAAATCGTAGGGGCCGGCCAGGCCGATGACGGCGGCGAGGCGGTTGCGGTCGAACCCGGCGGCGCGCAGGAAGCTCGGGTCGAGGGCCAGCATGGCGGCGTTGTAGGCGCCGGCGGAGTGGCCGAACACGATCAGGCGGGCCGGGTCGGCGCCTAGCTCGCGGGCGTGGGCGTGGGCCCAGGCGACGGCGCTGGCACTGTCCTCGAGGAAGGCGGGGAACTCGACCTCGGGGTAGAGGCGGTAGTCTGGCACTACGACGATCGCGCCGCGCCGGGCGAGCGGCTCGGCGATGAACGGATACGTGCCCTTGTCGCCGGTGCGCCAGGAGCCGCCGTAGAGGAACACCACCAGCGGCAGGTTGCCCCCCTGGGTGGTCGGCCGATAGACGTCGAGCGTGCGGCGCGGACCGGGCCCGTAGGCGATGTCGCTTGTGACGGCGACGCCGCGGTCGGAGATGGTGGCGTTCAGGATCGCAGCCGGCGAGCAGGCGGCGAGCGAGGCCGCGGCGGTCAGGAGCAGCGAGCGGCGCAACATCAGGCGCGCGCCATGGCGGCGCGGACCGCGTCGGCGCGCGGGATGGGCGGGACGGCGCCGTAGCCGGTGGTGGACAGCGCGGCGGCGCAGGCGGCGTAGGCGGCGGCGTCGGCCGGGTCGTCGCCGTCGATCAGACGGGCGAGGAAGGCGCCGCAGAAGGTGTCGCCGGCGCCGGTGGCGTCGACCGGCTCGCAGGGGAAGGGGGCGATGCGGAGGCGCTCCTTGGGGGTGGCCAGCAGCGTGCCGGCGGCGCCCATCTTGAGGGCGACGAGGCTGGGGCCGAGACGGAGATAGAAGTCGGCGATGGCGTCGGGGTCGCTGAGGCCGGTCAGGCGTTCGGCGTCCTCGAGGCCGGGCAGGGCGATGCTGCTCTGGGCGATGGCGGCGTGGATGATGGCCGAGGCGCGGGCGGCGGGCCACAGGCGCGGGCGGTAGTTGGTGTCGTAGGCGACGCGGACGCCGGCGCCGCGGGCGACGTCGATGGCGTGGAAGACGGCGTCGGCGGCGCTGTTGGAGATGCCTTGGCTGATGCCCGAGGCGTAGAGGATGCGGGCGCCGCGGACGGCGTCGTCGGGCACGTGGGCGGGCGCGTAGGCGCTGGCGGCCGAGCCCCGGCGGTAATACTGGAAATCGTGGCCGTTTGCCGTGTGGTGCACGAGGTAGACCGCGGTCGGGTGGACCGGGTCGTGGACGACGTGGTCGGTGACGATGCCTTCGGCGCGCCACAGATCGAGGAAGCTGGCGCCGCCGGCATCCTGGCCGATGGCGGTGAGGTAGGCGACGCGCGCGCCCTGGCGTGCGGCAGCGATGGCGGCGTTGCTGGTGTCGCCGCCGTGGCCGGCGCGGTAATTGGGCTGTCCGGCGGTCTGGTTGAGTTCGAGCATGGGCTCGCCCATGCAGATCAGGTCGATCACCAGATGACGACGTGGCCGTCGAGCATGAGCACGAGCCAGACCGAGACGAGCATCAGCACGACCAAGGAGGAGAGCACCCAGCGCAGGCCCATGTAGCCGCGGGGCACGTAGCCGCCGCGGCTGGCGCGCGCCTCGAGAATGGTGCTGATGAAGTAGCCGATCACGAGCAGCGCCAGGGCGATGCGGCCGTAGCCGAGGAAGGCGAGCAGCAGCGCGACCCAGCCGATCAGGGCCGGCACGACGCCGAGGCCGAAGCGGGCGCGCTGCACGTCGGACGGGGCGGTGCCGGCGCCTTCGAGCCCGAAGCCCCAGTGGACGCCGCCGAGGAAGGAGAGGATGACGGCGCCGTAGGCGATCAGCGCGAACAGGGCGCGTTCGCCATTGGGCGGCGTGTTGGTCAGCGCGACGAGGCTGCAGATCGCGAACGGGATCAACCCACCGATCCCGAGCAGCATCGCGATGGAGGGCAGGGTCCGGTTCATTGGCCTGGACCTAACGCCCGCATGGCGTTCGTGCAACCGGCTTCGCCAGGCTGGGCCGGGTTGTGGTAAGCTCGATCGCATGAACGTTGCCCTCCGCAAACCGATGAGCCGCGCTGATTTCCTGGTCTGGGTGGAGCGCCAGGAGGCACCGTACGAGTTCGACGGGTTCCAGCCGGTGGCCATGAACGGCGGCAATCTCCGGCACCACCGGCTCATCGGCAATATCTTCGCCCACTTGCGCGATCGTCTCGCCGGCAAGCGGTGCCAGCCGCTCGGCCCGGGTGCGGGTGTGGCCACAGCGGGCAACGCGGTGGGCTACCCAGACGCGGTTGTGACGTGTTCGCCGATCGACGACGAGGCGCTGCTCGTGCCCGACCCGGTCGTGGTGTTCGAGGTTCTCAGCCCCAATTCGGTCCGGCGCGACCGGGTCGTGAAGCTGCGGGAATACCAGGCCGTCGGCAGCATCCGGCGCTACGTCATCGTCGAGGCCGGCGAGATCGCGGTGACGGTGATGTTCCGCGACGCGGGCGGGGAGCTGTTCCGCACCGTCGGGCTGGGGGAGGGCGAGGTGCTCGACCTGCCCGAGATCGGCATCGAGCTTCCGCTGGCCGAGATCTACCAGGGCATCGCGTTCGCCTCCCCGGACAGCCCGGCGGACGCGTAACGCAGGCCGGCCGTCATGAACATCAGCTTCGAACTCATCATCGTCTTTCTGCTCGTGGTGCTGAACGGCGTGTTCGCCATGAGCGAGCTGGCGCTGGTCTCGCTGCGCCGGGCTCGGCTGATGATCCTCGAGCGCCAGGGCGTCGCCGGCGCCGCGGTCGCGCGCGAGCTGTCGGACGACCCGCAGCGCTTCCTGCCGACGGTGCAGGTCGGCATCACGCTGGTCAGCGTGCTGGCCGGCGTGTTCGGCGGCGCGCGGATCACGGCCAATCTGGAGGAGGTCCTGCTGGCGATCCCGTCGATCGCGCCGTTCGCCTCCCCGCTGGCGTTCACCGCCGTCGTGGTGCTGACGACCTATCTCACGCTCGTGGTCGGCGAGTTGGTGCCCAAGCAGCTCGCGCTGCGGTATCCGGAGCGGATTTCGGCGTTCGTGGCGCCTGGGCTGCACTGGCTGGCGCGTGTGGGGGCGCCGATCGTGTGGGTGCTCGGCAAGTCGTCGTGGCTGGTGCTGCGGCTGTTCGGGTTGCACCGGGATGTCAGGCAGGCGGTGACGGAGGAGGAGCTCAAGGCGGTGCTGGCCGAGGGCGCGCAGGAGGGCGTGTTCGAGACCGAGGAGCGGCAGATGATCGAGCGTCTGCTGCGGCTGGCCGACAAGCCGGTGCGTGCGATCATGACGCCGCGGACGGAGCTGACCTGGATCGACCGCACCGACCCGAAGGGAGACATCGCGTCCTCCGTGCGCGACGCCGGGCATAGCCGGCTGGTGGTGTGCGACGGGTCGATCGACAACGTGGTGGGCGTGGTGCAGGCCAAGGACCTGCTGGAGCGGATGCTGAGCGGCAACGGCCTCTCGATCGCCGATAGCCTGCGCAAGCCGCAGATCATCCCGGACACGGCGACCGCGCTGGATGCGCTGGAGCGGCTGAAGCGCGACGTGATCGGCCTGGCGCTGGTGATGGACGAATATGGCAGCTTCGAGGGCGTGGTGACGGCGGCGGACGTGTTGTCGGCGATCGTGGGCGAGCCCGAGGAGGAGGGGGCGGCGCCGCAGGAGCATGGCCAGCCGCCGACCGGGACGCTGCTGCTGGACGGCGCCATGCCGGTCGACGAGATCAAGGCGCGGCTCGACCTGCCGAACCTGCCGGCGGAGGGCGATTACCACACGCTCGGCGGCTTGTTGCTGGCGCTGTTGAAGCGGCTGCCGCGGGTGGGCGATCGGATCGTGTTCGGCGGCTGGCGGTTCGAGGTGCTGGAGATGGACGGCCGCCGGGTCAGCCGGGTGAGCGCGCTGCGCGAGCCGGCCGCGGAGTCGGAGGGGTAGAGATCCGGAGGCACCATCGTGGAACACGCGTCCATCACCGCCGCCGGCCGCCGCGTCACGCTGGTCGGGCGGCATCCGGCGTATCTGCGGGGGCTGGACGGCAACGACGCCGACCAGGGCATGCTCGCGCGCGCCATCGCCGTGCTGCCGCCGGGCAGCGCGGTATTCGATGTCGGCGCGAATATCGGCGTCACTGCGGTGGCCGCGGCGGCGCAGCGACCGGATTGCCGGGTGATCGCGTTCGAGCCCACACCCTCGAACGTCGAGTGCCTGCGGCGCAACATCCAGGCGAACGGGATCGACTATATCGAGGTCGTCGAGGCCGCGGTCAGCGACGCGCCCGGGATGGTCACGATGACCGACGACGGGCCTTGGTCGCACGCATCGGCGGCCGGAACGCTGCGGTGCCGATCCGTGGTGCTCGACGACTACGCCTCGCCGGAGGTGCGCTTCATCAAGATCGACGTGGAAGGCTTCGAGCCGAATGTGATCGCCGGCGGCCGACGCCTATTCGGCAGCGTTCGGCCTCATGTGGCGATGGAGTTCAACACCTGGGCGCTCCTGCTGCATCACTACGACCCGCTGGTGTTCGCCAGCACGCTTTGGTCGTGCTGGGACGTGGACGCGGTGTATGGCGCCGAAACGAGCTATGCGGTGCCGGCGACCGGTCCGGACCTGGTGCACATGAACCTGACCGAGCATGGTTGCGTGTCCGACCTGTTGCTGCGGCCGCGCGACGCGCTGCCGGACCTGGCGACAATGATCGAGGCGCCCGCCTGCGCACGGCTGCGGGCCGAACTGGTCGCGCTCGAGTGCTCCACCTGTTGGCGTGTGATGGCGCCGTTTCGGAGTGTCGGCCGCCTGTTCAGAGCGCGCGTCAGTCGCGCAGGCCGGTCGCCCGCAGGGCCCCGATGATGATGCCTGTCACATGGGACACACAGTCGCCCCACTGATGTCCAGGCGCGCCTGACGCTCACGCCGCCTGCGAATCGGCCCATTTCGCGCCGCCATTCCATTGCCGCAGCCGTTCGGTCAGGCCGGCCAGCCCGTCGGCCGCGGTGTTGGCGAAGGCGAGCCGGAGGTGGTTCTCTTGGCCGGGCCCGAACGCGCTGCCGGGCAGGCATACGGCGCCGAACTCCGCCGCCATGCGCTCCGCCACGCGCGCCGCCGGCTCGGCCGGGAACGGATGCCGGACGTAGGCGAAATAGGCGCCGAGCGATTCAATGGGCCAGTCGGGCAGGCTCGCGAACGCGGCGCGTAGCGCCTCGGCGCGGGCGTTGATGATACGGCGGTTCTCGGCGCGCCAGGCGGGCAGCGCCGGGATCGCCCAGCGCAGCGCGGCCTGGGCCGGGCGCTGCGGGCAGATGTGCATGCAGTCGAGCGCCTTCATGAACTGCCCGATCAGCCCTGACCCGGCGGTAATCGCGCCGAGCCGCGCCCCTGGCACGCAATACGCCTTGGAGAAGCTGTAGAGCTGGATCAGGTGCTCGTCCCAGCCGGGCTCGGTGAACAGGTCGTGCGCCCGGGCTTGCCCCTCGGGCAGGAAGTCGCGGTAGGTCTCGTCCAGGATCAGCCAGAGGCCGCGACGGCGGCAGAGGTCGTGGAAGCGGGCGATCGTCTCGGGCGGGTAGACCGCGCCGGTCGGATTGTTGGGTGTGATCAGCACGATGGCGCGGGTGCGGTCGTCGATCAGCGCCTCGGCCGCTTCGGGATCGGGCACGAACGCGTCCTCGGCGCGGCAGGGCAGGGCGCGCGGCTCGATGCCGAGCATGGTGCAGGTCTGCTGGTGGTTCCAGAACCAGGGCAGCGGCAGCAGCACGGAATCGCCTGCCTGGGCGAGGGCGAGCATGGCCAGGAAGAAGGCCTGGTTGCAGCCGGAGGTGATGGCGATCTGGGCCGGGTCGACCAGGGCGCGATAGGTTTCGGACAGATCGGCGGCATAGGCCTCGCGCAGGTCGAGGTCGCCGTTGATCAGGCCGTAGCGGGCATGGGCCGGGGTGGCGGCCTCGCGGGCGAGGTGCTCGAGCAACTCGGGGTGCGGCGGGTAGCCGGGCACGGCCTGGCAGAGGTCGAGCGCAGGGCCGTGCCCGCCGGTATAGCGCGCGGCCCAGGCGTGGGCTGCGGGGATCGGCGGGGTGTCCACGCGCGTCAGCAGCGGGTTCAGCTTGGGCATCCAGTCTCCTTGCCGGGCTTTCGGGCCCCGCGCATATTGGACCGAACCCCATTGAGGAAAGCCATGCAATATCCCGACGTGCTGCTGCACATCGACGGCGCCTGGACGGCCGCGCAGTCCGGCAAGACTCTCTCGGTCATGAACCCGGCCACCGGCGAGGAGAATGGCAAGCTTGCCCATGCCGAGCGGGCCGATCTCGACCAGGCGCTCGAGGCGGCCGAGCGGGGGTTCGCGGTCTGGCGCCGGGTCTCGGCGTTCGACCGCTCGAAGGTGCTGCGCAAGGCGGCCGACCTGCTGCGCGAGCGCGCCGACATGATCGCGCCGCTGATGACGATGGAGCAGGGCAAGCCGGTCGGCGAGGCCAAGATGGAGGCGATCGCCGGCGCCGACGTGATCGACTGGTTCGCCGAGGAGGCCCGCCGTACCTATGGCCGCGTGATCCCGGCGCGGGCCGAGGGCGTGTATCAGCTATCGCTGCGCGAGCCGGTCGGCCCGGTGGCCGCGTTCACGCCGTGGAACTTCCCGATCAACCAGGCCAACCGCAAGATCGCCATCGCGCTGGCGGCCGGCTGCTCGATCATCGTCAAGGGGCCGGAGGAGACGCCGGCGTCGTGCATGGAGCTGGTGCGCTGCTATGTCGATGCCGGGTTGCCGCCCGGTGTGGTGCAGCTCGTGTTCGGCGTGCCGTCGGAGATCTCGGAGTATCTCATTCCGCATCCGGTGATCCGCAAGGTGTCGTTCACCGGGTCGACGCCGGTGGGCAAGCAGTTGGCCGCGCTGGCCGGGCTGCACATGAAGCGGGCGACGATGGAGCTGGGCGGGCACGCGCCGGCGATCGTGTTCGACGATGCCGACATCGTCGCGGCGACCAAGATGCTGGCGGCGGCCAAGTTCCGCAACGCCGGCCAGGTGTGCATCAGCCCGACGCGCTTCCTGGTGCAGAACAGCGCCTACGAGCGGTTCGTCGAGGGATTCGCGGCGGCGGCGAAGGCGGTCAAGGTCGGCAACGGGATGGAGGCCGGCACGCAGATGGGTCCGCTGGCCAATCCGCGCCGGATCACCGCCATGGAGGGCCTGATCGCCGACGCGGTGCAGAAGGGCGCCGAGGTGCGGACAGGCGGCAAGCGGATCGGCAATGTCGGCAATTTCTTCGAGCCGACGGTGATGACCGGGGTGAACCCGGAGATGCGGGTGATGAACGAGGAGCCGTTCGGGCCGCTGGCGGTGATCGCGCCGTTCGACAGCATGGACGACGTGATCGAGGAGGCGAACCGGTTGCCATTCGGGCTGGCGAGCTATGCCTTCACCCGCTCGGCCAAGACTGCATCGCAGGTGGCGTCGCGCGTCGAGGCGGGGATGATGACCATCAACCATATCGGCCTGGCGCTGCCCGAGGTGCCGTTCGGCGGCATCAAGGATAGCGGCAGCGGCTCGGAGGGCGGCTCGGAGGCGATCGAGAGCTATCTGACGATCAAGTTCGTCACCCAGGCGGGGGTCTAACCTCATCCGTTAGGGGCGGGACGTCGTCCATCGTCGGGCGTCCCGTCCTGAACCGCCAATGGTGCCAGAGCAGGCGGGCGGCCAGGGCGCGGTGGGGGCGCCAGCGTTCGGCCAGGGCGCGGAGCGGTTTCGGGCCGGGGCGGGCGTCGAGGCCCAGCAGGTCGGCGGCCGAGGCGGCGATGGCGACGTCGCCGGCCGGGAACACGTCCATCCGTTGCAGGGCGAACAGCAGGTAGACCTCGGCGGTCCAGGGGCCGAGGCCCGGGATCGCGGTCAGCGTCGCAAGGGCCGCGTCGTCGCCCATCGCGTCGATCGCGTCGTCGCGGAGCCGGCCATCGAGATAGGCGGCGGCCAGGCTGCGCGCATGCGAAACCTTCGGCCGGGACTGGCCGGCGCCGCGCAGCGCCTCCTCCGGCAAGGCCAGCAGCCCGGCCGGCGTCAGCGCACCGGGCAACGCGATCGTGCGGCGCCAGATCGCCGAGGCGGCCTGGTTGCTGATCTGCTGCGCCGTGATCGCCTGCAGCAGGCCGGGGAAGCCACGCGTGCGGGTCCGCCAGGGAAGTGGTCCGGCCGCTGGCTCGATCGCGGCCAGGACCGGGTCGGCCGCGACCAGCGCCTGCAGCCCGGCGCGCATGGCCGCCGGCGGGTGCGGGAAGTCGGCGCCGCTCAGTGGCAGCGCACGAGCGGGTAGGGGAAGTCGGCGCAACCGGGGAAGGTGATCTCGTTCTCGCCGCGGCGCTGCACGAACAGGTCGTCCGTCGTATTGCAGCCGAAGCCGACGCGCGCGGTCGAGCCGCCGAACATCTGCGGTGCGGCGGCGCCGACGGCGAAGCGGAACTCGGTGCCGCCCGGTGTGGCGCGCGCGGTCTCGATCTCGCGCTGGACGAGTTGCTGCTGCGTCAGCGTGGCGCGCAGCACTAGGTCGCGGGTGAAGATCACCACCGGCTGCGAGAAGCAGGCCTGGGCGGTCATCTGCTGCGGCGGCGGGAACAGCCCGCCGGTCCAGGTGCCGAACAGCCAGGCGTGCGGGGCCTGGGCCTGTGCCTGGGCCGGGGCGAACGGGATCGGCAGGGAGAGAAGCAGAGCCAGGCTCAGCAGCACGGTATGGCGCATTCGACGTTCTCGATCGGTGGGGAGCACGTTCTAGTGCACCGAAGCAAACGAAGCGAGCAGCTTCGTTTGCTTCAAAGGTGCATCAGGTGGCTCGGAAGCAGTGCTCTGACGACGATTGAACGAGTTGAGCAAGCATGGCATGGGACGCGCATGTTACGCCCCCTCTACGATCGTGTGATCGCCCTTGCGGCCAGCCGCTCGGCGCCGATCTGGCTCGCCCTGGTGGCGTTTGCGGAAAGCAGCTTCTTTCCGATCCCGCCGGACGTGCTGCTGGTGCCGATGGCGCTGGCGCGGCCGGAGCGGGCCTACCGCTTCGCGCTGATCTGCACCGTCGCCAGCGTGCTCGGCGGGATGCTTGGCTACCTGATCGGCTATGGGCTGTATGAGACGGTCGCGCTGAAGCTGATCCACCTTTATCACCTCGAGGCCAAGGCCGACGCGCTGGTGGCGCAGTTCCAGCAATTCGGCCTCTACGTGATCCTGGTGAAGGGGTTGACGCCGATCCCCTACAAGCTGGTGACGATCGCGTCGGGCATGGCGCATTTCGACTTCGGCCTGTTCGTGGCCGCCAGCGTGGTCACGCGCGGCCTGCGCTTCTTCCTCGAGGCGGCGGCGCTGCGCTATTTCGGCGACTCCGCCCGGATCTTCATCGAGCGGCGCCTCGGCCTGGTCACCACCGTGTTCCTCCTGTTCCTCGTGCTCGGCCTGTTGGCGGTGCGCTACCTATAGCGGGCGGCACGCGCCTTCGAGCCAGGCGCGCGCCTCGGCGTCCAGCGCCGGGCCGACCTGGTCCAGCACGCGGGCGTGATAGGCGTCGAGCCAGGCGCGTTCGGCGGCGGTGAGCAGGGTCTCGTCGATGAGGCGGCGATCGAACGGGGCCAGGGTCAGCGTCTCGAAGTGCAGGAACGGCTTGTTCGCGCCGGGCCGGTCGGCGCGCTGGACCAGCAGCAGGTTCTCGAGGCGGATGCCGTAGGCGCCCGGCAGGTAGTAGCCGGGCTCGTCGGACAGGATCATGCCCTCGGCCAGCGGCACCATGCGGCCGGCGCGCGAGATGCTGGCCGGGCCCTCGTGGACGGAGAGGAAGCTGCCGACGCCGTGGCCGGTGCCGTGGTCGTAATCGAGGCCGGCATCCCACAGCGCCCGGCGGGCGAAGGCGTCGAGATGCGGGCCGGCGACGCCTTCGGGGAAGATTGCGGTGGCCAGCGCGATATGGCCGCGGAGGACGCGGGTGACGCGGTCGCGCAGCTCCGCGGGTGCCGGGCCGGGGCCGGTCCAGACGGTGCGGGTGACGTCGGTGGTGCCGTCGGGATACTGGGCGCCGCTGTCGACGAGGTAGGTTTCGTCGGGGCGGATCGGCCGGTCGGACTCTTCGCTCACCCGGTAATGGATGATGGCGCCATGCTCGCCCGCGCCGGAGATCGCCGGGAAGCTCTCGCCGCGGAATTCGGCGGCCTCGGCGCGCAAGGCGAGCAGGCGCTGGGCGGCGCCGATCTCGGGCGCCGTCCTGCTCGACCGCGTTCTTGCGCGCCTTTGGCAGCGCGCACGGGTCGGCTGCGTCCACCACGCGGGCGCCGCCTTCGCGTAGGCGCTGCGCGAACCAGGCCGGCGACCCCGAGGCATCGACCGTCACGCACTTGCCGCCCAGGGCGGCGAGCGCCGGTTCGAGCGCGTCGCGGCCGCGCACGCTGACGCCGTTGCCGAGCCACTCGCTGGTGGCGGGAGAGAGCTTGGCCGGGTCCATGAACAGGATCGCCGTCTCGTCGGCCTCGACGAGCATGAAGCCGAGCGCGAACGGGGTGTAGGCGACGTCGCCGCCGCGGATGTTGAGCAGCCAGGCGATCGAGGCGGGGTCGGAGACGATGGCGGCGTCCTGCTTGGCGGCGCGCAGGCTGGCGGCGATTTCGGCCCGCTTCTCGGCCGAGGATTTGCCGGCATAGCGCAGCGGTTGCGGCACGGCTGTTGCCGCGGGCGGCGGCGGGCGGTCGGTCCAGGCGGCGTCGACCGGGTTGGGCGAGGCCGGCACCAGCGTCAGCCCGGCCTCGGTGTATTTCGCCAGCCCGTCCTCGCTGATCAGCATGGGGTCGTAGCCGATCCGCGCGCCGGCAGACGTGTGGGAGGCGATCCAGGCCGGCGCCGGGTTCTCGACCAGGTGCCGGAACTCGAACAGACTTGCGTCGGATTGGGCGGCGAGCTGCAGGGTGTAGCGGCCGTCGGTGAACACCGCGGCTCGCTGGGCGAGCACGACGGCCAGACCGGCGCTGCCGGTGAACCCGGTGAGCCAGCAGAGGCGTTCGGCGCTAGGCGGGACGTATTCGCCGAGGTGCTCGTCGGCGCGCGGGACGAGGAAGCCGTCGAGGTTTTGGACGCGCATGGCGCCACGCACAGCGGCCAGGCGCTGGTCGGTCTTGGTCATACTTTCTTCATATTTGCATAGCTCCAAGGCTTTCCATGCGCCAGATGCATGGCAGCGACAAGCTCTTCGCGCATGCAGCAACGGCCTGCAAAGCGCATATTGTGCCTGTGCCGATCGACCAACTCTACCGTGCACGTGTTTGAATGAATTGGACCTTAATCATGAATGCACCTCTGACCAAGGAGCAACTCGCTCTCCTCTCCTCGAACGCTTCGGATTACAGCTCGTCGCCCATCGCGACCGAAGCGAAGCCGGGACTGTTCGGGATGGTCACCTCCGCCGTCCGCTGGATCGTCGAGTTTCCGCGCCGCCAGGCCGTGCTCGATGAGTTGGGCCGCCTGACCGACCGAGAGCTGACCGATATCGGCCTGATCCGCTCCGAGCTGCGGACCGTATTCGCCCGCCAGCGCTGACCCGATTAAGACGGAATTACGGGCGGCGCAGAACGAGCGTCGCCCAGTTCCCTTCCGTCAGCGTGCGCTCGAGCACCAGGCCGTGCCGACGATGCGCGGCCAAGACCAGCCGTGCTTGACTGAGCAAGAGTCCCGCCAGGATCACGCGGCCGCCAGGTGCCATATGCGTGGCCAGCGTTGACGCCATGCGGCACAGCGGCCGCGCCAGGATGTTGGCGAATACAAGATCGTAGGGCGCTTGCCGCTTGATGGTCTGGTCATGCCAGCCATCCGCGAGCTTGACCTGAACCCGGCGCCCAACGCCGTTGCTCGCTGCATTCTCCCGTGCGACTCGAACCGACCAGGGCTCCAAGTCACTGGCCAGCACGCGCCGGCGCAGCAGCTTGGCGGCGGCCATGGCCAGGATGCCTGAACCGGTGCCGAGGTCGAGCATGCGTCGAGGCTTGCGGCGTGCGACAAATTCCAACGCACGCAGGCAGCCCCGCGTCGAGCCGTGTTCGCCGGAGCCGAACGCGACCCCGGCATCCAGCGTCAGCACGATGCGGCCCGGCGCACGGCCCAACGAATGAGACCCGCGCACCATGAAACGCCGCCCGATCTGCTGATCCGGAAACGCCTCCTGAGTGCGCGCGAGCCAGCCCTCGGCCTCGACCGGAGCGCGGTGCAGCGCCGGGTCGAGGCCGGTCGAAGCGGCGGCAATCGCCAGCGCGCCGAGCAGAAGCGGCTCATCGTCGGCTACGTCGCGCACGCCCTCCACGCGCCAGATCTCCCGCTCCTCGTCGGCCAGGACGCCGCCGCCGGTGGCGCCGGCCCCCCCCACCGCCGCCTCGAACGCCTCGAGCACGGTGGCGGGAACCTCGACCCAGACGGTTTCGAGCGGCCCGGCCCGGCGCCTCATGCCAGCTCCACGAAGCGGTCCAGCAGGCGTTTCTGCCCGGCCTTCTCGAACACCACTTCGACCCGGTCGTCCTCGACCTCGATCACCTCGCCGTAGCCGAACTTCTGGTGGAACACGCGCGCGCCGACCTGGACCTTCTCGGCGCGGGCCGGGCGCGGCTTGGCTTCCCACGGCAGCGCCTCGTTGCGGCGGGCGACCAGCGGGCCGGACAGGAACACGCTGGGGGCGGCCAACATCTCGCGCCGCTGCGCCGCCGCCGAGCCCTGCTTGTCGACCCACTCGTCGGGCAGCTCCTCGATGAACCGGCTCGGCATGGAGCTCTGCCAGTTGGCGTAGAGGCGACGATTGGCGGCAAAGCTGACGATGGCCCGGCGGCGCGCGCGGGTGAGCCCGACATAGGCCAGGCGCCGCTCCTCCTCGAGCCCCTTCAGCCCGCCCTCGTCGAGCGTGCGCTGGCTCGGGAACAGGCCCTCCTCCCAGCCGGGCAGGAACACGGTGTCGAACTCGAGTCCTTTGGCGCCATGCAGCGTCATCATGCTGACGCGCTCGCCCTCGGAATTGGCGTCGTTCTCCATCACCAGCGAGACGTGCTCGAGGAAGCCGCCCAGCGTCTCGAAATCGGCCAGCGCCCGGACCAGCTCCTTGAGGTTGTCGAGCCGGCCGGGCGCATCGGGCGATTTGTCCTGCTGCCACATGCCGGTGTAGCCGCTCTCGTCCAGCATGGTCGCCACCACCACGACGTGGCCGTCGCTCTCCAGCGAGCGGCGCCAGCGGGCCACGCCCTGGAAGAACAGCCCGAGCGTAACGCGCAGCTTGCCCTTGAGCACGCCGTTGCTGACGAGTTGCGTGGCGGCGACCGAGAGCGGGATGGCCTGCTCGCGGGCCGAACCCAGCATCGTCCGCATCGCCACCTCGCCGACGCCCCGGCGCGGCAGGTTGATGATGCGCTCGAACGCCAGATCGTCGGCCGGCTGTACCAGTACGCGCATGTAGGCGATCGCGTCGCGGATCTCCTGGCGTTCATAGAAGCGCAGGCCGCCGACCACCCGATAGGGGATGCCGAGCGTGATCATGCGCTCCTCGAAGGCGCGGGTCTGCGCCGTGGTGCGGACCAGGATGGCCATCTCGCCAATGCTCTGGCGGGCGCGCTGCAACTGCTCGATCTTCTCGCCGACCATGCGGGCCTCCTCGTCGGAATCCCACAGGCTGACCACCTCGACCTTCTCGCCGGATGCATCGTTGCGGCCGGACCGCAGGGTCTTGCCCAGCCGGCCCTCGTTATGCGCGATCAGCCCGGCGGCCGCGGCCAGGATCGGCTCGGTCGATCGGTAGTTGCGCTCGAGACGTACGATCGTCGCCCCAGGAAAATCCTTCTCGAAGCGCAGGATGTTCTCGACTTCGGCGCCGCGCCACGAGTAGATCGACTGGTCGTCGTCGCCGACGCAGCAGATATTCTTGCGCTCTTGTGCCAACAACCTTAGCCAAAGATATTGCACCACGTTGGTGTCCTGGTACTCGTCGACCAGGATGTAGCGGAAGCGCCGGTGATACTCGGCCAGCACATCCGGGTGGGTGCGGAAAATGTGCACGATATGCAGCATCAGGTCGCCGAAATCGGCGGTGTTGAGCTGTTTCAGGCGGTCCTGGTAGGCGGCGTAGAGGTTGGCCGCGTGGCCGCCGGCGAAGTCGCCCGCCTCGGCCGCGCTGATCCGGTCCGGCATCTCGCCGCGATCCTTCCAGCGCTGCACCATCCCCATCAGCACGTTGGGGCTCCAGCGCTTGGCGTCGACCTTGGCGGCTTCCATGACCTGCTTGAGCAGGCGGAGTTGGTCGTCGGTGTCGAGGATGGTGAAGCTCGAGGTCAGGCCGACTAGCGGCGCGTGGCGGCGGAGCATGCGGGCGCAAAGGGCGTGGAACGTGCCGAGCCAGAGGCCCTCGGCGGGCTGGTCGAGGATGGCGGCGACCCGCTCGCGCATCTCGCGCGCGGCCTTGTTGGTGAAGGTGACGGCCAGCACCTGGCTCGGATAGGCCCGGCCGGTCAGCAGGATGTGGGCGAACCGTGTGGTCAGCACGCGGGTCTTGCCGGTGCCGGCGCCGGCGAGCACCAGCACCGGGCCATCGACGCTCTCGACGGCCAGGCGCTGCTCCGGATTCAGCCGCTCGAGATAGTCGCTCAAGCGGCCCGGGCCGGCCGCACCCCCAGCAGGTGGGCGATCGCGTAGGTGAGGTCCGGCCGGTTGAGCGTGTAGAAATGGAACTCGTCGACGCCGTTGGCCTGCATCAGGCGAACCTGCTCGGCGGCCAGGATGGCGGCGATCATGCGCCGCGTTTCGGCGTCGTCCTCGGTGCCGGCGAACATCGTGCCCATCCAATCCGGCACCGAGGTGCCGCACATATCGCTGAATTTCTTCGCCTGGGCATAATTCGTGACCGGCATGATGCCCGGGACGATCGGGGCGCTGATGCCGGCGGCAAGGGCCCGATCGAGGAAGCGCAGGAACAACTCGCCCTCGAAGAAATACTGCGTGATCGCGCGGGTCGCGCCGGCGTCCAGCTTGCGCTTAAGATTGTCGATATCCGCGTCCGCGCTCAGCGCCGTCGGGTGCGTCTCGGGATAGGCCGCGACGGAAATCTCGAAATCGCCGATGCGTTTGAGCCCGGCCACCAGGTCGGCCGCGAAGGCATAGCCGTCCGGATGCGGCGCATAGGCCTGGCCGGGCGGCGCATCGCCGCGCAGGGCCACGATATGCCGCACGCCGGCGTCCCAATACTGGCGCGCGACGTCGTCCACCTCGCCGCGGGCGGCGCCGACGCAGGTGAGGTGCGCGGCCGGGATCAACGTGGTCTCCTGCACGATCCGGGCGACGGTCGCGTGGGTGCGCGCTTGTGTCGTGCCGCCAGCGCCGTACGTGACGCTGACGAAGCGCGGCGCCAACGGCTCGAGCCGGCGGATGCAAGCCCAGAGCTGGGTCTCCAGCGCGTCGTTCTTCGGCGGGAAGAACTCGAACGAAAGCGCCGGGACCGGCGTTGTCGCCGAACGTGCCGGGATGGCGGCGAAGCGGGGGCCGGTCAGCCAGCGCTCGAGGGTCGGGGGATGAGGAGCGAGTTGGTTCATCGTGGGACTATCCGGGTTGTGAACGCGTGTCCGATGCTTGCGTCCCCGTATTATAGGCGTACGCGGCCGATGCACCATGCCGGGCATCGAGGTTGTGTTAACGCTTTGGGCCTATCATAACCAATGCTCGATGGTCGAAGAGGGATGATAATGGGTTCGGTTCTGCCCCGGCTGCTGCTCGCGGCCATGATGTTCGGTCTCGGCGCCTGCGCCGCCAAGCCCGCGCCTGGCGATCAACTCGCCATGGACGAGGCCAGCGAAGCCAATGACCCGCTGGAGCCGAGCAACCGCTTCTTCTACCGGGTCAACGATGGGCTCGACACGTATGTGCTCAGGCCGGTCGCGGTCGCCTATCGCGCCGTGGTGCCGGGCGGCGTCCGGCGTCCGATCCACAATGTGCTGGCGAACATCTCTAGCCCCGTCGTGTTCGTCAACGACGTGCTGCAGACCAAGCCGAAGCGCGCCGGCACGACCATGATGCGTTTCCTCATCAACTCGACCGCGGGGATCGGCGGGCTGTTCGATGTCGCCAGCGGCCTCGGCTACACGAGCCACGACGCCGATTTCGGGGTGACGCTGGCGCTGTGGGGGGTGGGCTCGGACCCGTTCCTGTTCCTGCCCGTGCTCGGCCCGAGCAACCCGCGCGACGCTGGCGGCTTCGGCGCCGATATCGTCATGGACCCGCTCACCTGGGCCAGCTTCGGCGGCAGCAACACCCTCGGCTTCTCGCGCTTCGGCCTAACCGCCGTTGATGCGCGTGAGCGCGCGATCGATACCATCGACTCGATCAAGAAGACCGCGCTAGACCCTTACGCGACCTTCCGCAGCCTCTATCGCCAGAACCGGGCATCGGAAATCGAGAAGGTCCGCAACGACAACGCGGCCACCGTCCCGGCCTGGTTCAGCCGGTAGTTTCACAAAGGTATCCATGATGAATAGGCGTGCGTTTCTTCTGGGCTCGACCCTGAGCCTCGCGTTCCTTGCCGCAGGCCCCATGGCGTGGGCCCAGGCTGGCGGGGCGGCGGCGGCGACCAACTTCATCGTCGAGTTCGGCCAGCAGTTGGAGGCGATCGTCAACGCCTCCGAAAGCACCGACGGCAAGAAGGAGCGTATGCAACCGCTGGTCGAGCATGCAGTGGCTGTCGATGAGATCGGCCGCTTCGTCCTCGGGCAGTATTGGCGGACGGCGACCCCGGCCCAGCAGCAGCAATTCCTGCAAGTGTTCCATCAGGTGCTGATTGCCAACATCACCAGCAAGCTCGGGGAGTTCCGGGGGGTGACGTTCCGGATGGCCCAGACCACGGTGCGCAACGGCGATTATTTCGTCGGCACCATCATCACCCGCCCGAACCAGCAGGCCAACAACGTCCAGTGGGTCGTCAGCACGGCGTCCGGCCGGCCGCAGATCATCGACGTGCTGGCCGAGGGCACCAGCCTGCGCCTGACTCAGCGCGCGGACTACTCCTCGTTCATTTCGCGCAACGGCAACAACGTCGACGCGCTCATCACGGCGATGCGGCGTCAGGTCGCCGCCTGACGGCTCAGCGGCCGGCCCCCGCGAGGATGGCCAGCAGCAGCAACGCCACGATGTTGGTGATCTTGATCATGGGGTTCACCGCCGGGCCGGCGGTGTCCTTGTAGGGATCGCCGACCGTGTCGCCGGTGACGGCGGCCTTGTGCGCGTCCGACCCCTTGCCGCCGAAATGCCCCTCCTCGATGTATTTCTTGGCGTTGTCCCAAGCACCGCCGCCCGAAGTCATGCTGATGGCGACGAACAAGCCGGTCACGATCGTGCCCAGCAGCATCGCCCCGAGTGACGCGAATCCGGCCGCCTGCCCGCCGATCGCAGCAATAACGAAGTAGAGCGCGACAGGCGCCAGCACCGGCAGCAGCGACGGGATGATCATCTCGCGGATCGCGGCCTTGGTCAGCAGGTCCACCGCACGCCCGTAATCCGGCTTGGCCGTGCCCTCCATGATGCCGGGGATCTCGCGGAATTGCCGCCGCACCTCGACCACCACCGACCCGGCCGCGCGACCCACCGCCGTCATGCCCATCGACGCGAACAGATAGGGCATCAGCCCGCCGATGAAGAGGCCGACCACGACGTAGGGGTTCTGCAGCGCGAAATCGACCTGCAGGTTGCCGAAGTAGAAGTGCAGGTCCTCGGTATAGGCCGCGAACAGCACCAGCGAGGCCAGCCCGGCCGAGCCGATCGCATAACCCTTCGTGACCGCCTTGGTGGTGTTGCCGACGGCGTCGAGGGCATCGGTGGTCTTGCGGACGTCGGGCGGCAGGTCGGCCATCTCGGCGATGCCGCCGGCGTTGTCGGTGACCGGGCCGTAGGCGTCGAGCGCGACCACCATGCCTGCCAGCGAGAGCATGGTCGTCGCGGCGATGGCGATACCGAACAGCCCGGCGACCAGGAACGAGAACAGGATGCCGAAGCAGATCACCAGCACCGGCAGCGCCGTGCTCTCCATCGAGATCGCCAGGCCCTGGATCACGTTGGTGCCGTGCCCGGTGGTCGACGATTGCGCGATGCTGCGGACCGGGCGGTAGTTGGTCGCGGTATAGTATTCGGTGATCCACACCAGCAGCCCGGTGACCCCGAGCCCGATGATGCAGCACTCGAACAAGCCCAGCCCGGTGACGCTCAACCCGGTCGCGGCGATGACGAACGGTGTGCCGAAGCCGGTCGTGATGGCGATCACCAGCGCGATGGCGACCGCGGAGATCAGCCCGGTGACGACGAGGCCCTTGTAGAGCGCGCCCATGATGTTCTGCGACGGGCCGAGCTTGACGAAGTAGGTGCCGGCGATCGAGGCCAGGATGCAGACGGCGCCGATGCCGAGCGGCAGCATCATCATCGCGTCCGCCGCAGCACCGGTGAAGAAGATGCTGGCCAGCAGCATGGTGGCGACGATGGTCACGGCGTAGGTCTCGAACAGGTCGGCCGCCATCCCGGCGCAATCGCCGACATTGTCGCCCACGTTGTCGGCGATCACCGCCGGGTTGCGGGGGTCGTCCTCGGGGATGCCGGCCTCGACCTTGCCGACCAGGTCGGCGCCGACATCGGCCCCCTTGGTGAAGATGCCGCCGCCGAGGCGGGCGAAAATGGAGATCAGCGAGGCGCCGAAGGAGAGCGCGACCATCGCCTCCATCACCGGGCGGACGCTGCCGCCGGCCGGCATCGTGCCGCGCAGGATGAAGTAGTAGATCGCCACGCCGAGCAGGCCGAGGCCCACCACCAGCATCCCGGTGATGGCGCCGGACTTGAAGGCGATGTCGAGCCCGGCGGCCAGCCCCTGGCGCGAGGCCTGCGCGGTGCGGACGTTGGCGCGGACCGAGATATTCATGCCGACATAGCCGGCCAGGCCCGACAGGATCGCGCCGATGGCGAACCCGATCGCGACGGTCAGCCCGAGGAACAGGCCGAGCAGGACCAGGATCACCACGCCGACGATGCCGATGGTCGTATATTGCCGGTTGAGATAGGCCCGCGCACCTTCCTGGACGGCGGCCGAAATCTCCTGCATGCGCGCGCTGCCGGCGTCGGCGGCCAGGATTTGCCTTGTGGTCACCACGCCGTAGGCCACGGCCACGAGACCGCAGGCGACGATAGCAAGCTGTGCAAGCATGCCGTTCCCCCAATGATTTTTATTCTATAGTCGCTATGGCAGAGATGCCACGTCGTCGCAACCGAGCGGGCGCAACCAAACGAGCCTGCCACACGATCGTCGCACCGCCGCCACGCTAAGCATTCATTAGGGTTCGATGGATAGGATGGCGGTACCGGACGACGAGGAGCGATGGCCATCAGCGACACGACCATCATGCGATTGATCATGCTGTGCGGCGTGGCCGTGGGCACCATCTGCGCGGTGATCAGTCAAAGCGATGCCGAGCTGCGGATCGGGCTCGACGTCGCGTCGTTCGGCATCGTCGTCTCGGTGACGGCGGCGGCATCGCTGACGATGCTGGCGAGGTGGCGCGCCGCCGAGGCCGAGATCGAGCATGATCCTTAAGCAATCGGGCAGTCCCGCCCTTAACCACGGCTTTCGTATATCAGCATCGGATCGCCGAGGCGCATGAAGGTGTCACAGACGCGCATGCCGATCGCGCCCAGCACCGTGCGCGAGGCAATGTTGTCCTCGCGCGCGACGGCGACGACGCGGGTGACGCCGCGCGCATGGGCGAAGCGGACCGCGGCGCTTGCGGCCTCGCGGGCGTAGCCGCGGCCGCGGGTTTCCGGGCGGAAGGCGAAGCGGATGGCGATGCCGCGGCCATCGACCCGCTCGTGCAACCCGGTCAGGCCGACCACAACCCTTTCGAGGTCGCGCACCATCCACATGCCGACGCCATGCCGCGCCCAGAACTGGTTGTCCTCGGCCAACTCGGCGGCGACCTGCACTGGCGTGCGCACACCGCCCAGCATGATCGCGTAGATGCGCGGATCACCCTTGATCGCGCACAGCTCGTCGATGTCGGCCCATCCCACCGGCGTCATGACCAGACGACCGGTGCGAAGCGTCCGGGGCGTGTCCACGCGGGACGAACCCGGGGGAGGCTGGCGGCCGGGTCCGCGCTTACCGGGCCAGCGGGCGGTATTTGATGCGGTGCGGCTCGGTGCTCTCGGCGCCGAGCCGGCGTCGCTTGTCCGCCTCGTAGGCCTGGAAGTTGCCCTCGAACCACTCGACGTGGCTGTCGCCCTCGAAGGCCAGGATGTGCGTCGCCAAGCGGTCGAGGAACCAGCGGTCGTGGCTGATGACGACGACGCATCCGGCGAACTCGGCCAGCGCCTCCTCGAGTGCGCGCAGCGTATCGACGTCGAGGTCGTTGGTCGGCTCGTCGAGCAGGATGACGTTGCTCTCGGATTTCAGCATCTTGGCCAGATGCACCCGGTTGCGCTCGCCCCCCGAGAGGATGCCGACCTTCTTCTGCTGGTCGGAGCCCTTGAAGTTGAATGCGCCGACATAGGCGCGCGACTGCACCGCACGCTTGCCGAGATAGATCACGTCGGTGCCGCCGCTGATCTCCTCCCAGACGCTCTTGCTGGCGTCGAGGCTCTGCCGGCTCTGATCGACGTAGCCGAGCTTGACGGTATCGCCGACCTGCAGTTTGCCGCTGTCGGGCGTCTCCTGGCCGGTGATCATGCGGAACAGCGTCGTCTTGCCGGCGCCGTTCGGGCCGATCACGCCGACGATGCCGCCCGGCGGTAGCTTGAAGTTGAGATCGTCGATCAGCAGGTGGTTGCCGTACGCCTTGCGCAGCTGCTCGGCCTCGATGACGGTGCCGCCCAGCCGCGGGCCCGGCGGGATGACGATCTCGGCCACGCCGCCGATCTTGTCTTGGCTCTCCTGCAGCATCTCCTCGTATTTCTGGATGCGGGCGCGGCTCTTGGTCTGGCGCGCGCGCGGGCTGCTCTGGATCCACTCTTCCTCGGCGGCCAAAGCGCGTTGCCGGCTGCTCTCTTCTTTCTCTTCCTGCTGCAGCCGCTTGCGCTTCTGCGCCAGCCACGACGAGTAATTGCCCTCGAACGGGTAGCCGCGGCCGCGCTCGATCTCGAGGATCCAGTTGGTGACGTTGTCGAGGAAGTAGCGGTCGTGGGTGATCACCATGACCGTGCCGGTGAAGTCGCGCAGCGTGCGTTCGAGCCAGGCGACGCTCTCGGCGTCGAGGTGGTTGGTCGGCTCGTCCAGCAGCAGCAGATCCGGCTTTTCCAGCAGCAGCCGGCACAGCGCGACCCGGCGCCGCTCGCCGCCCGACAGCTTGTCCACGGTCGCATCCGGCGGCGGGCAGCGCAGCGCGTCGAGCGCGATCTCGATGCGGCGGTCCATCTCCCAGCCGTCCTCAGCGTCGATCTTTTCCTGCAGCTCGGCCTGCTCGGCCAGCAGCGCCGTCATCTTGTCGTCGTCCATTGGTTCCGCGAATTCCTCGCTGATGGCGTTGAACCGGTCCATCGCCGCCTTGAGCGGGCCGAACGCCAGCATGACGTTCTCGGCGACGGTCAGGTTCTCCTCGAGCTTGGGCTCCTGCTCGAGATAGCCGACCCGCACGCCCTCGGCCGCCCAGGCCTCGCCGCCATACTCCTTCTCGAGCCCCGCCATGATCTTCAGCAGGGTCGACTTGCCGGCGCCGTTGACGCCGAGCACGCCGATCTTGACGCCGGGGAGGAAGGACAGGGTGATGCCCTTGAACACCTCGCGCCCGCCCGGAAACGCCTTGGTGACATCCTTCATGACATAGACGTACTGGTAGGCGGCCATTGAGGGCTCCAAAAGGTCGGGACTGCGCCGGGCCGGCACCCGTACGTCGCTACGCCGGAGTGGTCAACCTCTGACGAAACTGGGGCACCGCCGGAGTGGTCAACCGAGTTGCGCCCGAGCGCGCGGATCCGATCGCCGAACGCGGGGCGGCCGCGGCACCGCTCGGCGGCCCGCGTGAGGCCGTCGCAGATGGTGTTGCAGATCGCGAACTTCGGTCCGTCCATGGCGCATCCCCCGATTCTGGAGAGATGCGACCGAGAGGCAATTAGGCCGGCGAGCCCTTCGCCCGCTCGACCGCTTCCATGATCATCTTGCGCGCTTCGGCAGCGCTCCCCCAGCCGGTCACCTTGACCCACTTGCCCTTCTCGAGATCCTTGTAGTGCTCGAAGAAGTGGCGGATCTGCTCGAGCGCGATGTCCGGCATATCGCTGATCTCGTGCACGTTGACGTAGCGCTTGGTCAGTTTGGGCGCGGGGACGGCGATGATCTTCTCGTCGCCGCCGCCCTCGTCCGTCATCTTCAGCACGCCGATCGGGCGCACGTTGATGACCGCGCCGGGGATGATCGGGCGGGTGTTGGCCACCAGCACGTCGATCGGGTCGCCGTCGTCGGACAGGGTGTGCGGCACGAAGCCGTAATTGCCCGGGTAGCGCATCGGCGTGTGCAGGAAGCGGTCGACGAAGAGGGTGCCGGCGGCCTTGTCCATCTCATACTTGATGGGCTCGCCGCCGATCGGCACTTCGATGATGACGTTGACGTCGTCGGGCGGGTTGTTGCCGACCGGGATGGCTTCGAGCCGCATTCACGCTCCAGGAACAAAAGACGGCTGGCTCTAGCCAGCGCACGCCCCACCGTCAACGGCTGGCGGCGGCCTTCAGCGGCAGCCGGGCGCGTTCGGCTGCGCGCCGCAGCCGCCGGCGGTCGCGTTGCTGCGCTGGCCCCGCGCCGGTTTGCTGACGACGGTGCCGTCCTGGGTCGTGCCGCGGGCGGTACACTGGCAGTAGCCACCGACCGGCATGGTGGTCGCGCAACTCACCGGCGGCGCGTCGCACATGTTCGCGGCCAACGCGGGGGCGGCGAGCAGCGGGGCACCGAGCAGAGCCAGCAATCCAAAGGTCGCGCGCATGTCCGTCTCCGTCCGAGGTTGGACCGATCCTAAGTGGGTCGACCGGCAACTCAAACTGGATTCGCAAACATTGTCGCCAGCCACGCGGCGACCCGCTCGCTCGGCACGGTGGCGACGAATTCCTGGCCCTGGACGACCGTGGCCAGCAGGCAGGTGTCGCCGGCCGTTGGTGCGCCCGGCAGGACTTGAACCTGCGACCAAGCCGTTATGAGCGGCCCGCTCTAACCAACTGAGCTACAGGCGCGTCGCCACAACTTAACTGCGGCGGACGTTGAGCGGAAGCGGGATGCCGCGGCGAATGTCGACAAGGCCCTTCTGGTAGGCGCTGTCGGTGAAATACTGGCCGAGCGGGGTGTAGGGCACGTCCTGGAACGCCTGGGTCTGGATCTCGCGGCCGATGCGCTGCTGGGCGGCGAGGTCCGGCGCGTCGAACCAGGCGTCGCGCAGCTGCTCGAGCTTGGGGGCGTCGGGCCAGCCGAACCAGGCGTCGGCGCCGTTGCCGCGCAGCAGCAGGTGCCCAGCGGGCGTCATCAGCTCGGTGCCACTGAGCAGCACCACCAGCGCGTCCCAGCCGCCCTCGGCGGCCGGTTTGCGGTTGGCCCGGCGCTGCAGCAGCGTGCCCCAGTCGCTGGTCGCGTCCTGCACGTCGAAGCCGGCCTTTTGCAGCGTGTCGATGCCGACGGACATCAGCGCCTTCTGGTTGCTGACGTCGGTGGCGTGCAGGGCGACCAGCTTGGCCCCGCTGCGGCCGGCGGCGGCGAGGGCGGCCTTGACGGCGGCCGGGTTGCGCGGCTCGGTCAGCGCTTCCATGCCGGCGTCGGACGCGAGCGGGCTGGCGGCGGGGAAATAGCCGATGCCGTCCTTCCACATGCTTCGCTTGTCGCCGGCGACGGCCTGCATGAAATCCGACTGGTCGATCGCGGCCAGCAGCGCGCGGCGGACGGCCGGGTCGTCGAACGGCGCGTGCAACTGGTTGAAGCGTAGGCTGGCATAGGTGCCGCCGGCGTCGATCCGGTCGAGCGTGACGGTGCGGGCGCGCGAGACCAGGGCGTTGAGGTCGGGATCGACGACCTCCCACCAATCCATCTCGCCGGCCTGCATCGCGGCGGCCGCGGTCGCCGGGTCGGGGATCACCTTCCACTCGACGCGCTCGAACTGCGCGAGCTTCGGCCCGGCGACCATGCTCGGCGTGCCGACCGGCGTGGGCTTGTACTGATCGAACCGGCGGTAGACCACCTGGGCGCCCGAGACCCGCTCGTCGGCCATGAAGCGATAGGGGCCGGAGCCCACGACCTCGGTGAACGGCTTGGCCGGGTCGGTCGCGGCGAAGCGCTCGGGGTAGACGAAGCACGGGTAGGACGACGCCTTGCCGAGCGCATCCAGCATCAGCCCGAACGGGCGCTTGAGGCGGATCTCGAAGCGCCGGTCGTCCAGCGCGCGGATCTCGTCCAGGCGCGCCAGCAGCGTCTGCCCATGCGTGTCCTTCGGCATCCAGCGCTTGATGCTGGCGACCGCGTCGGCGGCGCGGACTTTTTCGCCGTCATGAAAGGTCGGGCCATCGCGCAGCGTGAACGTCCAGCGCCGGTCCTCGTCCTCGACGACGTGTCCCTCGGCCAGCTGCGGCTGCGGGCGGAACTCGGCGTCGATCCCGTAGAGCGTGTCCCAGCACATGTGGCCGTGGTTGCGGGTTGGGTAGGCGGTGGTCCCGAGCGGGTCCAGCACGGTGACGTCGGCCTGCGGGATGAAGCGCAGGGTGGTGGCCTTGGCGTCCTGCGCGAGCGCCGGGCGGGCGAGAAGGGCGGCGCCGGAGGCGGCTAGCAGGGTGCGTCGGATGACCATGGGCGCAACACTGGGCTTTCGCGCCTGGCAGCGTCAAACGGCGCGCGTCGGTGGGTCCACACGCTCTCGTGACAGCGGGAGACGACGGCCGGAGCATCCGGATCCAAAGAAACTGAGTAGAGGGAGGACGGTGTCCTGGCGAATTGCGCCTGCATCCGGACCCGTCGACGACAACCCGTTCCCCCCCCCAAAAAAGCCGTCCAACCTCGCAAGGACCAAGAAATGCTGAACGATGGAAATAGCACGGCCGGCCGTCCGGCCAGCCTGGATCGCCGCAACGTCCTCCGTACGACTGGCGTCAGCGCCGTCGCCGTCACGGCGCTCGCCGCCGCTGGCGTCGCCTCGATGGCGCAGCCGGCCGAGGCGCAGAGCGTCAACGACGCCGCGGTGCTCAACTTCGCGCTGAACCTCGAATACCTCGAAGCCGAGTTCTACATGCGTGCCTTCACGGGTGTGGGCCTGACCTCCGCCGACACCTCCGGCCCCGGCTACGCCAACTCGGTGATCGGCGGTGCAAAGGTCAACTTCGCGACGCCTGCGATCCAGCAATATGCTGCTGAAATCGCCCAGGACGAACTCAATCACGTCCGCTTCCTGCGCAAGGGCCTGGGCGGCGCGGCCGTCGGCGAGCCGGCGATCGATCTCGCCAACAGCTTCATCGCCCTCGGCAACCTGATCGGTGTCTCCAACTTCAACCCGTTCGCCGACGAGAACAGCTTCCTGCTCGGCGCCTACGTGTTCGAAGACGTGGGCGTCACCGCCTATCACGGTGCGGCCGCGCTGCTGCAGAACAAGCAGATCCTGACGGCCGCCGCCGGCATTCTCGCCGTCGAGGCCTATCACGCATCCGAAATCCGCACGATCCTGTTCTCGCGCGGCTACGGCAGCACCACCGTCAAGATTTCGAACGTGCGCGCAAGCCTGTCCGGCGCGGCCGACGACCAGGGCGTCATCAACGCCGATGGCACCGCCAACATCGTCCCGAGCGACAGCAACGCCCTGGCCTTCACGCGGACCCCGCGCCAGGTGCTCAACATCGTCTACGGCGCGCAGAACGCCACCGGCGGCCTGTTCTTCCCGGCCGGCATGAACGGCGCCGTGAAGTAATGGCCCGCCTTTCGCTCCTAGCCGGGGCGGGCGCACTCGCGCTCGGTCTGGCCACGCTGGGCACCGCGCAAGCCGCCGTCCTCAGCAACGTCTCCAACACGCCGCTGTCCCTCACCACGCCGGTCACCATCTCGCTGAACAGTGGCGCGGCGACCTTGGTGTTCACCGGCCTCAACAACTTCCTGCCCGACGCCGCCGTGCGCACCACCGGCACGGCAAGGGTCACGACGATTTTCGGCGGCCTCGCCGATTTCGGCGCTGGCTCCACGATCGATGGGACTGCAGAACTCTACACCTTCGCCGCCTACCCGACGGCCACCGAGATCCCGAACTCGCCGGCTGACGACTACATCGGCTTCTCGTTCACGCAGGCGGACGGGACGCACTATGGCTACGCCGAAGTCTTCGGCACGAGCCTCGTGGGCTACGGCTACGAGGCCGCGGCCAACACCACGATCCTGACCGGCGCCACCGGCGGCGCGGCTCTCGCGCCGATCGTCGGCACCGGCGTGACTGCAACGCCGGAGCCGGCGACGGCAGCGTTGCTGCTCTCCGGGCTCGCGACGCTGACTATGGTCCGTCGCCGCAAGTCCTGAACGCGGACGTTTCCCCGGCCGGGTGTTTCCACCCGGCCGGATTTGCTTCATGTTGAGGCCTCTACATCGCGCCCCGGCGCATTTGCAGGAGCCTGAGATGCGAAATTTCTTCCTTGCCGCGATCACCGTCGCGGCACTGTCATTCGCACCGACCCCGTCCGACGCGGCAGCGTCGCAGCCGTCGGCCTCATTGCCTCCCGTGAACGATCTCGGGCGGATCTGACGCTGGTTTCCGGCGGATGCGGCCCGCGCGGCTTTCGCGCCGCCAACGGGCTGTGCTACCCGCGGCGCCCGCCGCCGTGGCGCTATCGCCGGGCGGCCTGTCCGCCGCGCTTCCACCTCACCCCGGTGGGCTGCCGGCGTAACTTCTAGGCTCACCGGCACCGGCGCGACCACGCCGGTGCCGTCCTCCGCTAGCGCAGGCTCCCGCCCGTCTTCTTGACGACCGCGGCAACGATCTTGTCCGACGCGGCTTCGAGCTCGGTATCGGTCAGCGTCCTCTCCCGCGGCTGCAGCACGATCTCCACACCCACCGATTTCTGACCCGGCGGCAGCTTGTCGCCCTCGTAGACGTCGAACACCGACGCGCCCGCGATCAGTGCGCGCTCGGCCCCGCGCGCCGCCCGCAGCACGCTCTCGGCCGCGACCTCGGTCCCCACCAGGAACGCGAAATCACGCCGCACCGGCTGGAACGGCGACAACTCCGGCGCCGCCCGCTGGCGCTGCTTCGGCTCGGGCACGCGGTCGAGGAATACTTCGAACGCCGCCATCGGCCCGGACAGGTCGAGCGCGGTCAGTAGCGACGGGTGCAGCTCGCCGAACGTCGCCAGCACCAGCTTCGGCCCCTGCCGCACCACCCCGGAGCGGCCCGGGTGATACCAGGACGGCGCGTCGGCCGTGACCGTCAGGCTGTCGGGCGGCAGGCCCAGCGCCGAGAGCAGCTCGGCCGCCACCGCCTTGGCGTCCATGGCGCCCATCGCGCGGGACGGCGCCGCCGGGTGCCGCTCGCTATGCCCGGCCAGCAGCCCGGCCGCGACCACCTCCTGATGCCCATCGAAGAACGCCGGACCGACCTCGAACAGCGCTGCATCCGGCAGCCCGCGCGTGGCGTTGCGGCCGGCGGCCAGCGCCAGCGTCGCCACTGGGCTCGGACGCATCTGGTCGAGGTCCGAGGCGATCGGGTTGAGCACGCGGAGCGACTCGTCGGCGCCGCCGAACGCGGCCGCGGCCGGGCTCGCCATGAAGCTGAACGTGACGCATTCCAGCAGCCCGGCCGCCGCCAGGCTCCGCCGCGCCAGCGCCGCGCGCACCTGCCGCCGGGTCAACGTCGCATCCGGCACCGAAGCCGGGCGCGGCAACGAGACCGGCGGGACCGTGTCCAGCCCCTCGATCCGCAGCACCTCCTCGACCAGGTCGGCCTCCGGCTCGGTCTCGGCGCAGCCTTCCGCCGCGGCGCGCGCGCGCTCGGGATCGAGCCCGGCCGCCTGGTCGAGCACGATCGGGGCGGCGATGTCGTTGCGCCAGGACGGCACGGCGACCGTCACCGACGTCGCATCGCGCTGCTCGACGGCAAAGCCCAGCCGCTCGAGCGTGGCGACGGCGCGATCGGCCGAGACCTCGAGCCCGCCCAGGCCCTGCAGCCGCTCGAAGCGCATGCGGGCGTGGCGCTGCCAGCGCGGCTCGGCGCCGGCGCTCTCGACCGTGCTCGCCTCGCCGCCGCAGAGTTGCTGGATCAGGTGCGTCGCGGCCTCGAGCGCGTCGGGCAGCAGCGCCGGGTCGATGCCGCGCTCGAAGCGCTGGCGGGCGTCGGACGTGATGGCGTGGCGGCGGCCGGTGAGCGCCACGCGCACCGGGTCGAACAGGGCGCACTCGATGAACACGGACGTTGTCGCCTCGGTGCAGCCGGTCGCGTCGCCGCCGATCACGCCGGCCAGCGATTGCACGCCCGCCGCGTCGGCGATCACGCAATCCTCGGGGTCGGCGGTATACTCCTTGTTGTTGAGCGCGAGGAAGCGTTCGCCCACGCCGGCGCGCAAGTGCAGCACGCCGCCCTGGACCCGGTCGGCGTCGAACACGTGCAGCGGCCGGCCGAGATCGATGGTGAAGAAATTGGTCACGTCGACCAGCGCGCTGATCGGGCGCAGGCCGATGCTGGTCAGCCGCGTCTGCAGCCAGGCCGGGCTGGGACCGTTGCTCAGGTTGCGGATGGTGCGGCCGAGCACCCACGAACAGGCCTCGGGCCAGTCGATCGCCCAGCGCACCGGGCTCGGGAAGCGCGGCGCGACCGGCAACGGCGCCCAGGGCTTGAGCCGGCCGAGCCCGGCGGCGGCCAGGTCGCGCGCCACGCCGCGGACCGAGAGCGCATCCCCCCGGTTGGGCGTCACCGCGATCTCGATCACCGGGTCGTCGAGCCCGGCATAGTCGGGGTAGGGCGTGCCGACGGGGGCGTCGTCGGGCAGTTCGAGGATGCCGTCATGGTCCTCGCCGAGACCCATTTCGCGCCGCGACAGCAACATGCCGGCGCTGGTCACGCCGCGGATTTCGCCGATCTTGAGCGTAATACCGGTGCCGGGAATGAAGGCGCCGGGCGGCGCGAACACCACCTTGATGCCGGTCCGCGCGTTGGGCGCGCCGCAGACGACCGAGACCGGGCCGTCGCCGGCATCCACCTGGCAGGCGCGCAGCCGGTCGGCGTTGGGGTGCTGCACCGCCTCCAGCACATGGGCGACGCGGAACGGGCGCAGCGCCTGGCCGGGGTCGGTGACGCCCTCGAGCTCGAGGCCGATCCCGGTCAGCCGGTCGGTGATCTGCTCGAGCGAGGCCTCGGTGTCGAGATGGGTGCTGAGCCAGGAGAGCGTGAACTTCATCGGCCGACACCTTCGTGCAGCATCGCGGGCGCGAGCGGGCTAAAGCCGTAATGCCGCAG